>ULVL01065414.1_pt1 | contig 24103 bp, 19 predicted proteins | sample 1959381 | NCBI WGS metagenome assembly ULVL01 (sample SAMEA4835785, study PRJEB28245) | human gut metagenome | biome: gut microbiome; material: fecal sample | place: Denmark | collected 2008
AATATATAATAAGGAAATACGAGGAAAACAAACGGTATTTAGGCTATTCATCGAACAAATATACTATTTTTCGGTTTGAAATAATTGTTGTTTTATCTAACTGTTAGGCTGTCGTACAATATCTATATAATGGGTAGTGTTTTCTATTTTTAGACTTTTTATACAATATATTGAGTTATTAAAAATTGGTAAAATAAAATGTTACAAATTGTAAGAATTTAAAGTGGCATTTCTAACGATTTTACAAAAATATACTTTCTCACACTAAATCGCTAAAGAATATAACCACAAGATATAGTGTAACCGTTTTGTAACCATACAACAATGTTAAAAACGTTTGTGCATATTATACAAAATCTTATCTTCGGAAATATTGACACATTATGCATTTGTCACTATAATGGCAATCGCTCGAGGAAATAATAACGGTGAAGCAGAAAAAACAACTCTGCTCGATATGAAATTTTTGTAGCTACATTCGTATCGGTATTAGGAACAATGTTTCAAAGCGAAACCCTAATATTTCTATCACAAAAGGAGATTAAGATGACTAACCAATCAACAACCGGCGACATACGCGGCGTAAGCCATAAAGTCGTAACGGCAGTAATTGCGTTTGTGTTAGCAATAATTATTTTTGCATCAACTGCATTTGCACAGATGGTATCAAACTACACTGTTGAAATTAAAGTTGACAACAACACTTATACAATTACGACAAACGAAACGGAACCTATCGAAATCCTGTCGCAAGCAAATGTTACTTTGAAGGATACAGACAAACTCGATATAAGCTCTTTTAACGCAGGTAAGGGCGGAGTTATTAAAGTTGACAGACTTAACAACATAAATGTTGAATTCAATGGAGTAACAAACACATACAGCGTATACGGTGACACAGTTAAGGAAGCACTTGACGAAATCGGATTTAACACCGAAAAAGTTACTCTTAGCTGCTCACTTAATGATATTGTTACAGACGGTATGGAAATTAAGTATATATCATCTAAAACAACCACACTTAAGGTTGACGGTGAAATATACAAAGTACCGGTTGTAGACGGAACTGTATCAACACTTCTTGATGTAGCAAATGTTACACTTGACGGTGATGATTACACTACCCCATCTGTAAATAAGCAGATTACAAAAAAAACCAAGGTAACTGTTAACCGTGTAACATACAAGGAAGTTACCAAAAAAGAAAGCGTTAAATACGGTACCATTGAAAAAGAAAATGATGATGTTTACGAAGGCATTGAAACCGTAGTAAAAAAAGGTAAAAAAGGCAAAGCCAATGTAACTTATCAAGTAAAATATGTAAATGGTAAGAAAAAGACTAAGAAAGTTATTGACAAAGATGTTATTACCAAAGCTAAAAGCGAGGTAGTAAAAGTAGGCACAAAGGAAACAGACGGTGCCAAGGTCAAGACTAACGGAGTAAAGAATAAAAAGGGATACAAAGTAGGCCAAGTAATTTCAGGCAGATACACACACTACTGTGCTTGCGGCACTTGCGGTACAGGTACAGGTAGAACTGCAAGCGGCAAGCGTGTTTCAAACGGAATGAAAAACCCGTACTACATTGCTTGTAATTGGTTGCCTATGGGTTCAATAGTAAATATTGACGGAACAAACTACACAGTAGTTGACAGAGGCGGTTCAGGCCTTTCAAGCGTAGGCAGAGTAGATATATTTACACCTGAAGGACACAGAGCATGCTATAAATACGGAACAGGCAAATGCACACTTACAATTATGCGTTTGGGCTGGTAAGTATAAAATATATAAATTAGGTTCGTTAAAAAGGAAAAGTGACAAACACTTTTCCTTTTTTATTTTAATAATATGTATTTGACTTATTAACAAAAACATAGTAGAATAATGTGTATATAACTAACGGAGGAAAATACAATGGATAATTCAGAAAAAACTTTAGATCAGCTTGTTGCTCTTTGCAAGGGTAGAGGTTTTGTTTACCCGGGTTCAGAGATTTACGGCGGTCTTGCAAATACATGGGATTACGGCCCACTCGGTGTTGAACTTAAAGAAAATATCAAAAAAGCCTGGAGAAAGAAATTTATTCAGGAAAACCCATATAATGTAGGGCTTGACAGTGCTATTCTTATGAACCCGCAAACTTGGGTTGCATCAGGCCACCTCGGCGGATTCTCCGACCCGCTTATGGATTGCTGTGAATGTAAAACAAGGCACAGAGCAGATGATTTGATTGAAAGCTTTGACGGCACAAATGTTGCCGGCTGGAGCAATGAGGAAATGTCTGCTTATATTAAGGAGCATAACATTCCTTGCCCAAATTGCGGTGCGCATAATTTTACGGATATTCGCCAATTCAACCTTATGTTTAAAACTTTCCAGGGTGTAACAGAGGATGCAAAAGACGAAATTTATCTTCGCCCTGAAACTGCACAGGGTATTTTTACAAACTTTGCAAATGTGCAGAGAACTACAAGAAAGAAAATTCCTTTCGGTGTAGCACAGGTAGGTAAATCATTCAGAAACGAAATTACTCCGGGCAAATTCATCTTCCGTGTAAGAGAATTTGAGCAAATGGAGCTTGAATTTTTCTGTAAGCCGGGTACTGACCTTGAATGGTTTGATTATTGGAGAAGCTTCTGCCGTGATTGGCTTTATTCTCTTAACATCAACAAGGATAACCTCAGGCTTCGTGACCACGACCCTGAAGAACTTTGCTTCTATTCCAAAGCTACAACTGACTTTGAATACAAATTCCCATTTGGCTGGGGCGAACTTTGGGGTGTGGCTGACAGAACAGACTACGACCTCACACAGCATATCAAAACAAGCGGCAAAAACCTTGAATATTTTGACCAGGCAACAGGCGAAAAATATGTACCTTATGTTATTGAGCCTTCACTTGGTGTTGAGCGTTTATTCCTTGCACTTCTTACAGAAGCTTATGATGAAGAAATGCTTGATGAAGAAAAGAATGACAAGAGAATAGTAATGCACTTCCACCCTGCAATTGCTCCGTTTAAAGCAGCGGTTCTTCCGCTTTCAAAGAAGCTTAACGAGCAGGCAACAGAAGTTTTTGCTATGCTTTCAAAGAAATTTAACATTGATTATGATGACGCAGGCTCTATCGGCAAAAGATACCGCCGCCAAGATGAAATCGGTACTCCGTATTGCATCACATACGACTTTGATTCAGTTGAAGATAACTGCGTAACTGTTCGTGACCGTGATACTATGGAGCAGGTTAGACTTCCGATTGACGAACTTGTAAAATTCATCGAGGAAAAGGTTGAGTTTTAATTTATCTTTCAAAGGAGGATAAAATTATGAATAACATCAACAGAAGCTTGGTAAAATCACAAGCTAAGCAAATCATTAAAGACAAAATATTTGCCCTGTTTGTTTTAAGTGCGATTGTAATTTTTTTAACCCAGGGTTTAACCATAGGTGTAAATGTTTACACCGACAGTGATGATATTGAAAACCTCTTCGGCCCGAAAAACAGCAACGGTTACAGTGATAACTCTAACCAAAACACACCTGAAGATTTTTTCAAATACTTTAACGGCGAGCAAAGTGATGACGATGACAGCTACGATGATGATGACAGCTACGATGACGGTGACAGCTCAAGCGACAATCCTATTGAAAGCTTCGGCCAAAGCTATAACGGCGGTGACACCGGCATTACTAACACATCCGTTAACACTTCAAGCATAGGTTATTTTTCCGATACAGGAATTAGAGGGCTTACCGTTCTTTCAATCGTGCTTTCTCCGCTTCTTGTTTCGCTTTTAGGTTTTTATGTAATCCTCGTTAAGCGTGACCCGAGTGAGCAATTTTCACTCGGTGAAGAAATCAAAAACATATTCAAAGTATCGTTTGACGCAACATACGGTAAAAAGCTTGTTGTTTCAATTTTAAGAACCTTGTTTATAACGCTTTGGTGTTTTCTCTTCATAATCCCAGGTATCGTGTATAATTACAGTTCATACTTCTCATTCCAGATTATGTGTGAAAACCCGAATTTGAAGCCTATGGAGGCTCTCAAGCTATCTAAAAAGATGGTTGCCGGCAACAGGAGTGAGCTTTTTGCACTTGACTTAAGCTTTATCGGCTGGTGGATACTCTGTGGTGTCTCCTTCGGCATTGCAAGCATATATGCAATTCCTTATTATTTAACTACCCAAGCACTCTATTATGAAAACTTCAAAATAAGGGCTTTGCAAGAGGGCAGAATTACGGAAGACGACTTCCTTTCACAAGAGGAAAAGGCAAACAAATATGCTTTTGCCGGTGCGGGAAATTATTATAACCCTGCACAAAATACCAATGAGCAGTACACAGCTAATCAAAACGACAGTGCAAACGCTTATTACTACAACCCACAGCAGCACACATCTGATACCGGAGCAGCACAAACCGCTGCAAATGAAAATGCAGGCGAGCAAAATACATCACCATTTTATACTCCTGCAAATGTGCCAAGTGAAAATGAGCCTACACAAAGCGGTTCATATCCGTCATATGCAAATAACGAGCAGGAAAAGGCAGAGCCTGTAAATGATGAAACGGTTTCAAGCGAGCCGGAAAATCAAAATGCAGATACAAACGAATAATCTATAAAAGCAAAGGCGAACAGTATTGCCCCTAAAAATCATCGGGGTTTCACTGCTCGCCTATTTTTTGTTTATTTTTTCAAAAGCTATTCTGTTTTTCCCATTACATCAAGTGGGTTGACATACTTATTATCCAAAAGCGTTTCAAAATGAAGGTGTGATTCGCTCTTTTCTTCAAACGGAGTTGTACCGAGCGTACCGAGAGTTTCGCCGATAGTTACATAATCGCCCTCTGATACATTTACGGTATCCATACCGCAATACCTTGCAACAAGTTTGCCGCCGTGGTCAATTTCAATCACGGTGCCGAGCATAGCGTCTTTGCTTACGCTTAATACAAGCCCATCGTTAATCGAACGCACTTTACTGCCCTTATTAGCTTTAAAATCAACCGCCGTATGCGCCCTGTAATCTTTCATGGTTTTATTTTCAACAAGTTCTTCACTGTAACCCAAAAGCACCGTTTCATCGCAAGGATATTTGTAAAACGATTTATAAGGAATATTAGTATCGCTTGATGTCATAGTAGATACTTCGGTTGATGTTACGGTAGTCGGCTTTTTTGAATTTTGCTTTTTAGTTGTTTGCTTTTCGGTTTGGCTTATGGTGGTTAACTGCGTATTATTTGTGGTGGTAACCTTTTTTTCTTTAGCTTTTTCAACCACGGTAGTAGCTTCGTTTACATCTGTTGTGTGCGAAGACTGGGTTGAAAAATAAACAATCAAGCCAAGTGCAACAATGCAAAGGCAAATCACTGAAAATAAAGCTCTTAAATTTTTATTATTTGGTTTATCTTTTGTAGCCATAAAAAACACCTCAAGGGTATTATTGCCCTTGGGGTGTTAAGTTATACATATTAAATTTTAATCGTAAACTACGGTAACTACACTTGAAGCAGGAAGCGAAACATCAAGTTTTTTTGCTGTGCCAAAATCTGTTTTGGCAATATCGTTATCCTTATCGGTTGTATAAACGCTGTAATCACCTGTGCAGTCAAGTGCTGTTTTAACCTTTTTATCGTTGTTATTTACATATACTACAACTGTTGAACCGTCTTCATTAACAAAAGCAACGCTTTTTACATTTTCAACACCTGATGAACAAGCAATTCTGATTGCGCCCTCTTTAATAAATTTTGAAAAATTTCCAAGACAGTAATATCTTTTTGAAAAATCGAGATTTTCGTGATTATCTTCATCAAGGTAAATAAGACCGTCGGTATACACACCGTAGGAACAGGCAGTCCACCAATCCCATTCGGTAGCGTTTAAAAGAGTTAAATCATCCACAATTTTATTTGCCATTGCAACACCGTACTTAATTGTAGTACCGTTAGTTCCATTTTTCGCTTTGGAAATAAGGTCAAACACACCTGTGTTTTCATCGGTAGTCATTTGGCAATATTCAGTAGATGCAACATTATATTTTGAATATTTTTCAGAAATATAATCTGCCGTGGCTTTTTTAGTATCTGTATCTGACCAGTAAGAATGCATACTCACTTCGTCAAAATATTTGCGAAGACCGGCATTTTTGAAAACATATTTTGGCCCTTTGCCCAAAATGCAATCCATATATGCCATTGCTGCACTGCCTTGCCCTTCCATAGCACCGGATTCAAACATTGATACTTTTACTCCGCTTTTATCAAGCTCACTGCCTTTAAATTTTTTAACAAAAGTTTTAAGCAAATCTCTTGCTTCATATTTGGAATAATAGCAACCCTCTTGATTAACGGAATAAGTATTATCATCATTATACCAAGCCGCCCAATTATACTGCGGCTCGTTTATAGGCGAAACGCTTGTAACACGGTAACCTTTTTTCACAAAGTAATCGGCACTGTTATAGCAAAAATCGGCAAATGCCTTGTAATTTGATTTATCAAGATTTGAAACCCACTGTTCATCATCACTTTTATATGGGGTACAGTATGCCACACCGTTTTTTGTTAAATACACGGGAGCACTGTTGCAAAACAGAGTTAAGCGCATATCCTTGCCGGCATATTTTTTTGCAAGTTCCAGGCACTGCTGTGCGTTTTTATCATTATTAAAATTATATGTTCCGTCAGCATTTAAAAAACATTCGGTTTGGCGGTTTTTAGTCAATATGTGACTATCATTCTTTGAACCTGCGCCGAGATTGTAGCGGTAAATATTAAGTCCTATTCCCTTGTCATCATCATAAAGTGCCTGCATAATATCACTTGCATTATCCCACGAGCCTACATCCTGGCTCCACCAGCAAGCAGACGCACCAAATCCGTTTATAGTTTGGTAATTCACATTATTATCAAGCACGGTGACATTACTGCCACTGACATTGGCATTTACTTTTTCGCTTTGCCTGTATTCAACTTTTCCGTCAATTCCGATAACACCGAAAATTATATAAAGCACCGCCGCTATAATTGCAACAATCAAAGCCGATATTACAATGAGCAAGGTTTTTTTCTTTTTGCTTTTATCCATTTTTCATCACCCGATTTTAAAAAAGGGCGAATTGCAAATCAACTCGCCCATAATAATATTCTTATTTTTTATACACCCGAATAAGCGTTGAAACCGCCGTCAACAGGAATATTAACACCTGTAATAAAGCCTGAATAAGTATCATCGCAAAGGAAAAGAAGTGTACCTGAAAGTTCATCAGGTTCGCCGAATCTATCCATTGGTGTAGCGGCAAGAATTTTGCCTGTTCTTTCAGTAGGTGTTCCGTCCTCATTCCAAAGAAGAGTTGCATTCTGCTTTGTTGAGAAAAAGCCCGGTGCAATCGCATTAACTCTGATTCCGAGCGGAGCAAAGTGAACTGCCATCCATTCGGTAAAGTTCTTAACAGCGGCTTTAGCGGCACTGTAAGCAGGAATACGGGTAAGCGGCCTAAATGCATTCATAGAGGTAATCATAATGATAGTACCCTTTTGCTTTTCAGCCATATCCTTGGCAAATACCTGAGTAGGAATAAGTGTACCGAGGAAATTAAGGTTAAATACAAAGCTGATACCGTTAGGGTCAAGGTCAAAGAAAGTTTTTACATTTTCATCCTTTTGAACAAGGTCGATTTTTTCAAGAGTATCTTTTGTAGTAGTTCCCTTCGGGTTGTTTCCTCCTGCACCGTTTAAAAGAATATCGCAAGAGCCTAATTTTTCATTGATGACTTTTCTTGCGTTTTCCATTGATTCAAGTTCAAGAACATTACAGCCGACTGCAATAGCTTCGCCGCCGTCTGCATTGATTTCACCAGCACATTTTTTTGCTGCTTCTTCATTAAGGTCAAGCACTGCAACTTTGCAACCCTGTTTAGCAAGGGTTTTTGCGAATGCGGCACAAAGAACACCACCGCCGCCTGTAACAACAGCAACTTTACCTTTTAAATTCTCGTGTTTAAACATAATGTTTATTTTTCCTTTCTGCTTTTTTCAACAGCTTCCCAAAGTCCGTTGAGATAGCTTACGCCCAATGCTCTGTCATAAAGTCCGTAACCCGGGCGTGCAACTTCACCCCAAATCATTCTGCCGTGGTCAGGGCGAATATATCCGTCAAACCCAACCTCTTGAAGAGCTTTAACTATTTCATACATATCAAGTGAACCATAGTCACTTTCGTGTGCAGTTTCGTTAAACCACCTGTCATTGATTGAAACATTGCGAAGATGAGCAAAATAAATTCTATCCCCTGCGGCTTTAATAATTTCAACCATATCATTTTTAGGGCTTGCACCGAGTGAGCCTGTGCAAAGAGTTAAACCGTTGTACTTGCTCGGAACCATATCAAGAAGCTTTTCAATAGCTTCTTTGCCTGTGATAATACGAGGAAGGCCAAAAATACCCCAAGGCGGGTCATCCGGATGTATTGCCATTTTGACATCGCATTCCTCACAAGTAGGCATAATAGCTTCAAGAAAATATTTAAGATTTGCCCACAAATCATCGGCAGTTACATTCTTATACTTTTCAAAAAGTTCTTTAATTTCACCCATTCTTTCAGTTTCCCAACCCGGCATAGCATATCCGTTTGAGTTATCATCAATCTCTTTAAACATATCTTCGGGTGATTTGCCCTCTACCTGCTTACCGTCATAGCTAAGGCAGGTTGAACCGTCAGGCAAAGGCATATAAAGGTCTGTTCTTGTCCAGTCAAAAACAGGCATAAAGTTATAGCAAATTACTTTAACCCCAACCTTTGCAAGATTTCTGATTGATGTTTTATAATTTTCAATAAGCTTGTCCCTTGTAGGTAAACCAAGCTTTATATCCTCGTGAACATTTACGCTTTCGATACATTCCATTGTAAGCCCGGCAGATGTGATTTCATCATACATTTTCTGCACATCTTCCATTTCCCAAGCTTCCCCGGCAGGAAGATAATGAAGAGCAGGAACAACGCCGACTACACCCGGAATTTGCTTGATTTGCTCAAGTGATACGGTATCGAGGTCCTTACCGAACCAGCGAAAAGTCATTTGCATATTTTTACCTCCTTTATTTAAAATCATATAGCACTTTGATTTTATCATAATATAATAGACGATTCAAGCGGATATTTATAATAATTATATTTTTTGAACGCTCAATTTTTATTTTACTTTAACAGTTTTTGTTTTAGACCAAGCACCGTATATTTTCTTTCCGGCAGATTTTTTATATGCACGAATTCTTACATAATACTTTTTCTTTGATTTAAGCTTGGAAATAGTTTTTGAAGTAGTGCTTTTCTTGCTTATTGTTACTGTTTTAGTTGATTTTTTAGCATATTTTTTTGATGTTGAATATTGGATTTGATAGCCTGTTACGGTTTTATCCTTTTTCCATTTAACAGTCATTTTCTTTTTCTTTGTGCTTTTAAGCGAAGAAAGTGTTTCCTTTTTCGGCTTAATGGTGAGTTTGATTATCGCAGTACCGGAGTAATTGCCTTTAAATTTAACTGTAAGAGTTAAATATCCCGGCTTGGTATTGTTTTTATAACTTACGGTGTAATTTGACGGAGAAACAACATTTCCCATTCTGTCATAAACCTTAACTGAAGTAGTTTTCTTTTTCTTATTATATGTGAAAGATTTAGTCTTGGCTTTTACGCTTGATACAGCAGGAAAGCTGGCGGTTTTTATGTATTCCGGACAATATGTGCAAATGCTTTCAACATAACCGTCATAATTTTGTGCGCTGTCGTATTGGTCATAATGAGCAGGATATGAATTATATAAGCTGAAATCGTGATTATGATTTCTTACACTTACTACATTTGAAAAAGACACAGATGCCGATTCAAGCACATAGTAATATGTTTTACCGGCTTCAAGTGTAGCGGCACAAATAAGATTTGGGTTATTATCATTAAGCACGGTGTTATATGTTTCACCGCTGAAATCTTCTATCGACGCCATAACATTACCGCCATAGCTTTGATTAAAGCAATAAAATTCAAATGAGCCGGTATATGACGGAGTAAATTCAACATATGCTTTATTTCCCAAGTCGCCCCAAACTGCAGCGCTTGAATTCAAATAGATTTCCTGCGCAGTCTTTTTAGTATTTGCAAATGCGTTTATTGAACCTACCGATAAGCAGCTGATTGCAAGAAGCAAGCTTAAAAATATCGAAAATGTTTTTTTCATTTCTATACCTCCGAAACATTGATATATTTATTTTAACATATAAAGATATAAAGTCAATAAGAAAACAGCCCTAAAATAAGGGCTGTTTTTAACTGTAAATATTAAATTATGCGCTTTCCTTTTCTGCTTTTTCTTTTTCACGGCGAGCCATAATTTCTTTAATCATCATTCTGTGGCCATCACCTGTAATATTATAAAAATGCATAGGAATAAGCATAAGCAGGTAACCCACAATAGGAAATACGGTGGTCATAAGGAAAAGACCTAAAAGAGTTGAATGATTTTGAACAGTGGAAACATCGGTTGTATGCTCAACATAACCTGTTCTTGCAAGTACCTGAAGGCAGATGAAAGATGAAAGTGTACCTTCAAGCTTACCTGTAAATGACATAATTGAAAGCATTGTACCCTCAACACGCTTGCCTGATTTCCATTCAACATAATCAACTGTTTCGGCTTCCATTTCCTTTTGCATAAGGTTTTTAAATTCAAGCGGGAATGTAACAAGCATTGAAAATGCAAGTACAATTACACCGGTTAAGGTTGAAACAGGCTGATTTGCAGGCTTGTTCATAATTCCGTTGTATGTTAAAAGGGCAAAAAGTCCGTTTAAAACTATACCTAAAACACAGCACACCTGATAGAATTTTTTACTATCGCTTTTAGCACCCAAACGTTCAACAATAATAGGAACAAGCAAACCTGCCAAAACAGAACCCGGTGCTTTCATAATATCGAGAAGTCCGTTATATTTAGCATTGAAAAGTGAATCGTATGCAAAATAGAATGAGCATTGCTCTGATACCTTAATAATTACAAAAAAGATGTTACAAAGGAAAAGCATTAAAAGCGGTCTGTTTGTTAAAAGCAAGTGGATACATTCATTAAGTGACGGTGTTTCCTCGCTATGCTCCATTCTTTCATGGCAGTTTGCAAATGTAAAGCGGGTAAACACAATAATAAACACTGCCGAAAAAACAGCCGCAACCAAATATGCTTTATCAAGATTTGAATTAAAATACGGTAACCAAGCGGCAAAAGCAACCAAAGCTGCCGGAATAGCACCGATTATCATACGCCCGATAGACGCAATACCGTAAAGCTTCGTTCGTTCAGTACCGTTGGGGGTCATTGAAAACGCGAGCGCGCCCATAGGAACATCAAATGCAGTATATGTAACATCAAGGCCGACAAAAGCAAAAACAGTCAATGCCATCTTCATTCCATATGACAGGTTGTCATTACCGACGAAGAATAAAATCATAAACAGTGACACAAGATAAGGTGCAAATTTGATATAGCCCCTCATTTTGCCCCAGCGTGAACGGGTTTTATCAACAATAACACCCATTATCGGGTCGTTAATCGCATCAAAAATACCGCAATAAAGCCTGATATTACTTGCATGCCTTGCTTTGATATGAAGCACATCGGTAATAAAGAAATTGACATATTTTGAAGCTGTCATACTTGTACTCATACCCTGAGCGCCACGGCCCATTGCATAAGACAAAGCTTCCTTCCAGGTAAGATATGTCGGCTCGCCTACATCTTTTTTAACAATTTTGCTGTTCAAAAAAGATTTAACCTTTCCCATAGGAGCACCTCGGTTCATAAATTAGTAACATAAAGAGTATATCACAAATTAAGAAAGTGTAAATAGACTTTACAAAAATTTAATAAATACTTGATGTGTTTATAATACGACTGACTGCTTATCATCAATTTATATTATATGCAAGGAAAATTGTACTTTCAAGTTCGTAATCAAAAATGTGTTTTTCGGTTTAACGGCATTTATTCATCCCTTTTTGTACTGTCTGCACATCAGGGGCAGTTCACCTTTTCAATCAGTTTTATAGTTGAAATGAATGTCGCTTTATGTTAAAATACCGTTAGTTTATTTTGAAAGGGATATAATTATGTCACAATGGGATAAAGATTATTTGGGCTTATGCCGAAAAATACTTGAAGAGGGAACTGAAGTTGTTAACAGAACGGGAACTAACACAATCAAAGTACCGTCACATCATTTTCATTTTGATTTATCACAGGAATTCCCTATTCTTACCACAAAGCAATTATTTATCCGCCAGGCAGTGCTTGAAATGATGTGGATATATCAGGCGCAGTCAAACGATGTTCGCTGGTTACAGGAGCGCGATGTTAAAATTTGGAATGAATGGGAAATTGACGAAAAAGGATATTGGAACGCCACCCAAATGCTGCCGGATGAAAACGGAAATCTTGTTAAAACAGAAGTTCACAAATTCTTCGGCAAAGAGTGGGCGCACACAATCGGCACAGCTTACGGATACATTGTAAATAAATTCCAAATGACTCAAAATCTTATTGACAAAATAAAAAATCACCCGGAAGACAGGCGAATGGTAATGACTTTATGGCAAAACGATTACCTTGATACAGCGGTACTTCCGAGCTGTGTATGGTCAAGCGAATGGGATGTTACCAACGGAAAGCTTAACTGCTGGGTACATCAGCGTTCTTGTGATGTTCCGCTTGGTTTACCATTTAATGTTACGCAATATGCAACACTTCTTTGTATGCTTGCGCAGGTTTGCGATTTAAAGCCGGGTACAATTGATTGGAGCATTAAGGATGCACACATCTATGTAAACCAGATTGACGGAATTAAAGAGCAGTTAAAAAGGTTTGACGAGCAGGGCGATTTTCCTGCACCGAAGCTTTGGCTTAATCCGGTAGTTGATGATTTCTTTAAATTTGATTCATCAAGAGACTGCAAAGATGTTAAACTTATTGATTATAAACATTTAGGCAAAATTTCATTCCCTATTTCACAGTAAGCAGGAGAAAATTATGGCAATTTGTATGATAGCCGCAGTAGGCAAAAATCTTGAACTCGGCAAAGGAAACGACCTGATTTGGCATTTTAAAGACGATATGGCATTCTTTAAAGAAACCACAATGGGCAGCAGTGTAATTATGGGCAGAAAAACATTTGAATCACTGCCGAAAGCTTTGCCAAGGCGAAAAAACATAGTTATCACCACAAGAAAAGATTATGAAGCCGAGGGTGCGACGGTGGTTAACTCTATTGAAAATGCATTAAAGGAAGTTGACAGCGACAATGCATTTATAATCGGCGGCGGTGACATTTACAAGCAGTTTTTGCCAATGGCAGACAAGCTGTATTTAACCGAAATTGAAGCTGAATGTGACGACGCGCAGGTATTTTTCCCTGCATTTAATAAAGATGAATACGATAAAGAACTTCTTGCAAGCTATTATGATAAAGGAGTTCATTTTTCCCATATTTGCTATACTAAAAAATGATACAAAAGCAAAAGACCGTCACCCGACGGTCTTTTTTATTCCTATTTGCAATTATTTATTAACGCACTTGAGCAAAATTATGTATATAACAGTCAAAACAGCGATTACTGCCACGCTTAATATTGCACCGTACGCAATCAGCATCCATAAAGGAACAGCGGTAAGTATATCATAATAAATTTTTGAAATCCACACTGCATAGCATACAAAGCAAATAATCGCTATACCTACAAGATAGGGATAACATTTTATAAAAGCTTTAATAAAAATCATAATTATACCCCACTGCCTTTACTCTTTTTATCTGAATCTCTGATTTTATTAAAATACATTTTATACCATTTGTCAAGAGGTAAAAAAAAACAGGGCAAATTGCCCTGTTAGAGTTTTGTAAATCATTCTTCGTTTTCAAATTCCAATCCAAGAATTTGCTCTGCCTTATCGGCAGAAAGTGATTCAACGGTTTTAAGATTTTTTTGGATAATTCTGTTTCGGTTTTCTGCGTCTTCCAAAGTTTTGCCGGCTTCTTCCACCTTTTTGCGTGCCTTTGCCAGCACAACACCGAATTTTTCATATTGTGTTTTTGCCGCACCGAGAACTTTCCACACTTCATTTGCCTTTTTGTTAATAGCAACAGTTTTGAAACCCATTGCAAGTGAATTAAGAAGTGCGGTAACTGTTGACGGGCCAGCAATCATAATTCCCTGTGCCTGCAAGCTTTCGGCAATTCCTGTTTTAGAAGATATAATTTCAGCATACAAGCCCTCTGTTGCAAGGTACATAATTGCAAAAGGTGTGGTATACGGCGGGCAAACATATTGCTTGATAAGCTTTGCTTCATCCTTAACCCTTGTTTCAAGTGCTTTTTTAGCATTTGCAAGTGCTTCAATATCACCCTCATCACTTGCGGCGGTAAGACGGGCATAATCCTCCATAGGAAATTTTGAATCTATCGGAAGATATGTAATTTCATCGGTATCACCGTTTGGTATTTTAACCGCAAATTCAACTCTGCCGTTATAGCTCGGATTTGTTTGCACATTTGTTTCGTACATATTTGCAATAGTTTGGTCAAGTATATTTTGAAGCTGAACTTCCGCCCAAGTACCACGCGCCTTAACATTGGTTAAAACTCGATTGAGCGAACCGACACTGTCTGTAACATTTGAGCTTAACTCTTTCATTTCACCGAGGCTTTTATATACATTTGTAAGTTGCTTTGACACTGTTTCAAAAGAAGAATTAAGCCTTTGAGTTAAAGTTTCATCAAGCTTTTCATCCACGGTTTTTCGCATTTGTTCAAGCTTTTTTTCATTACTTGATTGCATACGCTCAAGCGACTCGGCTGTTATTTGCATTTGCTTTTGCGAATTTACATTCAGCGTTTCAATAAGTTTAATTTGCTGCTCGTAATTTTTATCGGTAAGCGCACCCATTTGGCTGCTCAATTTTGATATTTTATCATCGGTAGCTTTTGACGAAAGTTCAATTTGCTGCTTAATAAGTTCGCCTGACGATGTACCTTTTTTAGAATAAATCATAATAAGCATAATCAGGCAAATAACAAGAAGCGCGATTATTATAAATGATAACACAGTATTCATATTTATCCCTCCGAGCGTATTATATCACATATACATATTATATTGGGGCATTGGTTCACTTTTTTGGACTGTCAATATTTTTTAATTTCAAGTACAAGCCTGCCCTTTTTAGTTTCCTTTATCTCTTTTACAAATACAAATCTGCCAAATCCCCTGACGGATACAACATCACCGCCGTTAAGCAGACTTGATACAGAAGATACCATACGGGAATTTACAAACACTCTCTCATTTTTAACAAGCTTTGAAGTTTCATTTCTTGACAGATTATAAACTGCGCTTATCACCACATCAATTCTTTTTGACGCCGCAAATACTTCGCTTGATTCAATCTCTTTATTCAAATTTTCAGGAAGTGCGCTTATTTGAGTTTTTACACTTGTGTGGCGAACACGATTTAAATTTTCGCAAATATAATCTGCAATATGTTCAAGGCAAAGGATATATCCGCAGTTATCATCAACAATTATATCACCCACAAGTTCCCTTTTTATTCCCAAATTCATCAGCGCACCGAGAAAATCACGGTGCGTCAGTTCATCGGCAAATTTTTGAATAAGCGGTTTTGCACAAACGCACACAATCGGGAATTTTTCATCGTTCAAATCCTCGCCAAAGCCTGCCACCACACGCTCCGCCATAGAATATCCCCCAAAAAGCACGCACGGAATAAAAGTCGATTTAAGTACGCTTTGCTCCTCCATATTCAAAAAATCGGAAAAGGTATTATATCCCCTTTCGTAAGCGCGTTCGTTTAATTCTTCAAATCTTTTTTCAATCATATAAACACCTGATAAATATTGATATATTTATTTTATAATTTCCACCGCACTTTTGCAATAAAATTATCACAAATATATACAAAGTCCGCTTTGCTTTTGTACGCAGAGTTTTAACAGCCGGCATAAAATATATAAATTTTGCTGTTTTTGTACCTATCGGATAAAAACTTTAATTATTTGTTAACATTAGCACTCTACCCTTGACAGTGCTAACTAACGGTGATATAGTATAGACAGAACAAAAGGAAAGGAAGTCAAGGAGAAGCAAGAGAGGCGAAAGCCTCGGGTAACTCCGCTTTGTTTCCCATCCCGAGTTCATAAAAAACAGGTTTCAATATGGTGTTTTTTATGAAAGGAGCGATGACTTATGTTGATGCCTAGTGTATTTGGTAAAGATTTGTTCGATGATTTCTTTGATTTTCCGTTTTATGATGACGGAGATATGGAGAAAATGCAAAAGAAACTGTATGGTCACAGAGGTAAAAACCTTATGAAGACCGATGTACAGGAAAGCGACGACAGCTATTTAATGGAAATGGATTTGCCTGGCTTCTCAAAGGATGATGTAAAAGTTTCGCTTAAAGACGGTTACCTCACCATAAGAGCCGAAAAAGGTCTTGATGAGGAGCAAAAAGATGAGAAATCATCTAAATACATCCGCAGAGAGCGTTATGCCGGCACTTGTGAGAGAAGCTTTTATGTAGGCGACATAAACGAGGCTGACATTAAAGGTGAATTTAAGCACGGTATTCTTAAATTGACTATTCCAAAAGAACAGCCAAAGAAAGAAATTGATACAACAAAATATATCGAGATCGAATAAAATAAAACTAAAACGGCTTGGACTCGATGTCCAAGCCGTTTTTTTATAATCCCTCCGAGTGCAACAAGTTGCACTCACCTCCCTTTACAAGGGAGGCAAAAAGGTTTATTTATTTTATTCGGCGCGCTTTAGCCACTTTATCGACAGTCTGAAACGGGTTGGAGTTTTACTCCAACCCGTTTTTGTTTTACAGCATCTTGAGTACTTGCCACTGCGAATGGCTGCAAAAAGAGGACCGCCGAAGCGGTCCTCTAATTTTTTATTTCCTAAACGATGTAATTTGATTACATTTCTGCGATTGCAGCCTGAGAGTGAATTGCACGAAGTGCAAGAGACCGATGCTCCAAATCTTTGATTTGGGAAAAACATTCCGGGGGAATGTTTTGTAGCATCTTGGGTGCTTGCCACTGCGAATGGCTGCAAGAAGAGGACTGCCGAAGCAGTCCTCTAATCTTTTATTTCCTAAACAATGTAATTTGATTACATTTCTGCGATTGCAGCTTGAGCAGCAGCAAGTCTTGCGATAGGAACTCTAAATGGTGAGCATGATACATAATCAAGACCAATCTTATGGCAGAATTCTACTGAAGATGGGTCACCGCCGTGTTCACCGCAGATACCGCAGTGAAGTTCAGGGCGAGTAGCCTTACCGTTCTTAACTGCCATTTCCATAAGTTGGCCAACACCTGTTTGGTCAAGCTTAGCGAATGGGTCGCTTTCAAAAATCTTTGCATCATAGTATGCATTAAGGAACTTACCTGCATCATCACGGCTGAAGCCATAAGTCATCTGAGTAAGGTCATTTGTACCGAAGCAGAAGAATTCAGCTTCCTTAGCAATATCGCCTGCTGTAAGAGCAGCACGAGGAATCTCAATCATAGTACCAACTTCATACTTCATATCACTGCCGGCAGCAGCAATTTCAGCATCAGCAGTTGCAACAACGATGTCCTTAACATACTTAAGTTCCTTAGCGTCACATGAAAGAGGAATCATAATTTCAGGAGCAACATTCCAATCAGGATGAGCCTTCTGAACATTGATAGCAGCACGGATAACTGCTTTAGTCTGCATCTTTGCAATTTCAGGATATGTAACTGCAAGACGAAGACCACGGTGGCCCATCATTGGGTTGAATTCGTGAAGAGAAGCGATGATAGCCTTAATCTGCTCAACGCTCTTGCCCTGTGCATCAGCAAGCTTCTTAATATCTTCTTCTTCAGTAGGAACGAATTCGTGAAGAGGTGGGTCAAGGAAACGGATTGTTACCGGGCAGCCTTCAAGTGCTTCATAAAGCTTTTCAAAGTCGCCCTGCTGATAAGGAAGAATCTTTTCAAGAGCAGCTTCTCTTTCTTCAGCTGTATCTGAACAAATCATTTCTCTGAATGCAGCGATTCTGTCTTCTTCAAAGAACATATGCTCTGTACGGCAAAGGCCGATACCTTCAGCACCGAGTTCACGAGCCTTCTTTGCGTCAGCAGGTGTATCAGCGTTTGTACGAACCTTGAGCTTTCTGAACTTGTCAGCCCAGCCCATAATTCTGCCGAATTCGCCGGCAATAGTAGCATCCTTTGTAGGAATTACGCCGTCATAGATGTTACCTGTTGAACCGTCAATTGAAATATAGTCACCTTCGTGGTATTCCTTACCTGCGAGAGTAAACTTCTTGTTTTCTTCATCCATATTGATATCGCCGCAGCCTGATACACAGCAAGTACCCATACCACGAGCAACTACTGCTGCGTGAGATGTCATACCGCCACGAACTGTGAGGATACCCTGTGAAGCTTTCATACCTGTAATATCTTCAGGTGATGTTTCAAGACGAACAAGTACAACCTTTTCGCCCTTTTCGTTCCATTCTACTGCATCATCAGCAGTGAATACAACTTTACCGCAAGCAGCACCAGGAGATGCGCCGAGGCCCTTACCGATTGGTGTAGCCTTCTTAAGAGCATCAGCATCAAACTGAGGGTGAAGAAGAGTATCAAGGTTACGAGGGTCAATCATAGCAACAGCTTCAGCTTCTGTCTTATGTCCTTCATCTACAAGGTCACAAGCAATCTTAAGAGCAGCCTGAGCTGTTCTCTTACCGTTACGGCACTGAAGCATATAGAGCTTCTTGTTTTCAACTGTAAATTCCATATCCTGCATATCGTGGTAGTGATTTTCAAGAGTATCACAAACCTTGATAAATTCAGCATATGCTTCAGGGAATTCTTTTTCCATTTGAGCGATAGGCATTGGTGTACGAACACCGGCAACTACGTCTTCGCCCTGTGCGTTGATAAGGAATTCACCCATCAACTTATTTTCACCGGTAGCAGGGTCACGAGTGAAAGCAACACCTGTACCTGATTCATTGTTAAGGTTACCGAATACCATAGGCATTACATTAACAGCAGTACCCCATGAATATGGAATATCGTTATCTCTACGATATACATTTGCACGAGGGTTGTCCCATGAACGGAATACAGCTTCAATAGCAAGCTTAAGCTGTTCAACAGGGTCTGAAGGGAAATCTTCGCCGAGCTGCTTCTTATATTCAGCCTTAAACTGAATAGCAAGCTCTTTGAGGTCAGCAGCTGTAAGCTCTACATCGTACTGAACGCCCTTTTCTGCTTTCATCTTGTCGATAAGCTGTTCAAAATACTTCTTACCAACTTCCATAACTACATCAGAGAACATCTGGATGAATCTTCTGTATGAGTCATATACGAAACGCTCGAAAGCAGGATCATCGTTACCTGCAATCATAGTTTCAACTACCTGGTCGTTAAGACCGAGGTTAAGGATAGTATCCATCATACCAGGCATTGATGCTCTTGCACCTGAACGAACTGATACAAGAAGAGGATTTTGATGATCACCGAACTTCTTGCCGTTGATTTCTTCCATCTTCTTAACGCCTTCCATAACCTGAGTCATGATTTCGTCATTGATTTTGCGACCGTCTTCGTAATACTGTGTACAAGCTTCAGTTGTAACAGTGAAACCCTGTGGTACAGGAAGACCGATTTTAGTCATTTCTGCAAGGTTTGCACCCTTACCGCCGAGCAAATTACGCATGGTCATGTCGCCTTCTTCAAACATGTAAACCCACTTGTTTGCCATTTGAGTTACCTCCTAAAATTATTTATAACTTTAATATTCTTATACTCGTTTTTAAGGCCAAAATTTATTGCCGTAATAAATAACAATTCTTGCCTTCACAGTATAATGCGATAGAATTATAACATACTATAAAGCAAATTACAAATATTTTTCTAAAAAAATTAAGAAAATATGTAGTTTTTATAATAATACTTGCAAATATTTGCATTTTGTAGCATAATTAGAAACGATAAAAAGTATGCGTTTTTATAAATTATATATATTTGAGAGGAAATACATTATGAAGTGTGCAATAATTTTAGCCGGTGGTAAAGGCACAAGAATGAAAGCAACTTGCCCGAAAGTTATGTGCGAAGTGCTTTTTTCGCCTATGATTAGCTATGTTGTTGACGCGGTTAAAGAAGCCGGAGCAAAAGATATTTGCGTAATTACCGGATATAAGCACGAAGTTCTTGAAGAATACCTTGCTAAAAAGGACAATAATATTGTAACCGCACTGCAAGAGCCGCAGCTTGGCACTGGCCATGCAGTTATGCAGGCACAAAAATTTATTGATAAGCATCTTGATGATGATATACTTATTTTAAACGGTGACGGTCCGCTTATGGACGCCGAAACGATTAACAAAGCTTATGATTATCACAAAGAAAACGGTAATTCAATTACGCTTATCAGCGCGCTTGTTGACGATACAAACGGAATAGGCCACATTAAGCGTGATGAAAACGGAACTCTTTTGCGCATAGTTGAGCATAAAGACGCAACAGAAGAAGAAAAGAAAATCAACGAATCAAATGCAGGCTGCTATTGGTTTAACGGTAAAGATTTAAGCTATGCGCTTTCAAAAATCACAAATAACAATGTGCAAAACGAATATTACCTTACCGACAGCCTTGAAATTTTAATTTCAGCCGGCAAAAATGCAGGGGCATATGTGGTTGAAAACAGCGAAGTTGTACTTGGTGCGAATGACAGAAAGCAACTCAACATTCTCAACAACATTATGAGAAGAAATATAAATGACAGCCTTATGCTCGGCGGAGTTGACATTCCGTGCACTGACGGTGTAATAATAGGCAAGGATGTAAAAATCGGCTCATCAACGGTTATTTTGCCTAACACAATTATATTAGGCGACACAGTTATCGGCGAAAACTGCACAATCGGCCCTAACACATATATTGATAATTCAAAAATCGGTGACGATGTAATACTTGATAACTGCAAAATACTTGACAGCACGGTTGAAAGCGGTGTTGATGCAGGCCCGTTTGTAAAAGTAAGGGCAAATTCCACACTTAAAAAGGGTGTGCATATCGGCAATTTTGTTGAAGTTAAGAATTCAATTGTGGGCGAAGGAACAAAAAGCGCACATTTAACATATATAGGTGACAGCGATGTAGGCAAAGATGTAAACTTCGGCTGCGGCACCGTAACCTGCAACTATGACGGTAAAAACAAATCAAGATGCACCATAGGCGACGGGGCATTTATCGGCTGTAACACAAACCTTATTGCTCCTGTTGAAGTGGGCAAAAAAGCATACATTGCAGCAGGTTCAACCATTACGGATGACATACCCGGCGATTCACTTGCAGTTGCAAGAGCAAGGCAAGTTATAAAAGAAAATTGGGTTAATATTAAAAAGCCATACAAGGAGAAAAAATAAGTGAAAAAGATATTGGCTGTATTTTGCTCGCTGGTAATTATTGCTACAATATTTATTGCGTGTTCAAACATTCAGCAAACCTCGGGCGATAACAAGCAAGAATCGGAAAATTCAAGCTCCACAACCGAATCAACAACAGCGAGAACAACCGAAGATTTATCAACCAAATTTAAAGAAGCTGAAACGAATAAAATTTACCCGGCACTTAAAAAAGATTTTGATTCTTCTTTCCCATATGAAATTGCAAGCTACACAAGCTACTACCTTTCATCTAATGAAACAAGAACGAAAAACATTCACGAAGCGGTTGACCATTTAAACTCCGTAGTTATTCCTGCCGGCAAAACCTTTTCTTTCAACCAAACGGTAGGCAAAAGAACGGTGCTTGCAGGGTACGAAGCCGCTAAAGTAGTGCAGGGTGACGAATTTGTAGACGGACTCGGCGGCGGAATATGCCAGGTAAGTTCCACAGTATTCCAAAGTGTACTGCGTGCAAATTTGCAAATTAAAGTCAGAGCCTGCCATTCGCTTGAAATAAGCTATGTACCGCTCGGCGGTGATGCAACTGTTCAATGGAACAGCCAGGATTTTCAATTTGTAAATAATTCCGACAGTGACATAAGGCTGAGAGTTACTGCAAACGACGGAACATTGACCTGCACGGTTGAAGCGAAAAAAGACATAAATCCGGGCAAGGTTGACATAAAGATTAAAAAGGACGGAAAAAGTTATGTACTCACCCGCAGTGTTAACGGGGAAGTAAATTACACAACTTACAGCAAATATTCCAAGCCTAAAACAGAAAAAACAACCAAAAAGAGCGATAAAAAAGACAAAGATAAAAAGGATAAGGATAAAAAAGACAAGGACAAGAAAAGCACCAAGAAAAAATCAGATTAAATAATTCAAAAAAAGAGGTGAAACGGTGAAAAAATACAATTATTTTGATGATGAAGCAGACGAAATTGAAGAAGTAAAAAAATCAAGTAAAATAGATTTATCCGCTATTATAAACAAATTCAAAAAAATTGAAGCCACCGTTCACGAAGAAGCCGAAGAAGATATTGAAGTGGTGGAGAAATTTCCGCTTTTGCGCAGTGCAGTTATTAAAGGATTATGGATTGCAGGCGCAATACTTATAGCGATAATAATGGCGGTTTCATTTTCCGTATCACTAAACAGCAAAAACAAAAAAGCAGAACAGTTTAACAAAGATGCAGGAAATGTCTGCATAAACTACATAAAAAAATACGGTTCGGTTAAATGGGAGGCTCTTGACGAAGCAAAGTACGGTGAAAACAAAGCCAAGCTTACCGGTGTTTGCTATGCAAGGCAAATGGATTTTAACGGCAACGGACGCGACGAACTTATGCTTTGCTACAACAGTGATAATGTTTATTACCTTGAAGTTTGGGGCTACCACAAGGGTGATTTCAGCCAGCTGTATAAAGACGAAGCAAACTCCACGCAAAAGGAAACAGAGGGATACTGGGTATCGTTTTACAGAAAAGGAAATAAATACCTGATTTGTAAAAATGACAAAAACAACCCCAAAAACCTTACAACATACACACTGAGAAACGGAAAATTCAGAAAAAGCGGCACTGCAAGTTACGACATTGCAAGTGACACTTATTCTATAAAAGGTAAAATTATAAAAGATAAATTTGAAACTATTGAACTTTCATGTTTCAGAAAATCAAAGGCAGAAATAACTACCGAACTTGTGAGCGCAAATATTGACGCATTCGGCAACATCAGTTCACAGGCAATTGCAAACACATTAAGTGAAAAAGAAAGAAAAGCAAATGCGTATTACGAAGTAGTTAGAAAAAGGCTTGAAAAATACGGTCAGCCGAGTATTAAAACCGATGATGACGGAGAAAAATACATTGACGGTGTTGCATATGTTAAGCAAATCGACTTTGACGCAGACGGCAACGACGAACTTTGTATGGTTTACAGAACATACAAGAGTATGAGCAAATATGACGAATACTCCGGCGATTACATTTATTATGACAAGCCGCAGTACAGCCTTGATATTTATAAATGGGACGGAAATTCGGCAAAGCGTGTAATAAATAAAGAATGTGTTTCCGTTTATTTTGATGATGACTCGGTATTTTACTTACTGCTTAAAAAGGGTAAGAAAACGACTAATCTTTGCACAAATAATTATGATAAAGAAAATAATTACAACTTCACTGCAAATTCAAAAGAATATGCATATAGAAAAGGTGTATTCACCCCGATTTACAGTGCAAAAGAAGTTAACGATTACGGATATAAATCATTTTATATAAATGATGAAAGAGTATATAATCGCGAGTGGGAGCAAAAAGGCTACAATGTACCGCTGTTTTTAAATGATGAGGACAGCGTGGACACATCAAAATATGACTTGACATATTTTTCAGGTGAAAATTCAAGCGACTTTGAACAAACGCTGAAGAATACAATTGATGAAATTCAAAAGCTTAACAAAGAATACACACCTGAAAATAATACAGATTAGTCTAAAGCGGCTAAAGCGCGCCTCGTCTAAAGAAATTCCGTGT
>ULVL01070834.1_pt1 | contig 23283 bp, 1 predicted proteins | sample 1959381 | NCBI WGS metagenome assembly ULVL01 (sample SAMEA4835785, study PRJEB28245) | human gut metagenome | biome: gut microbiome; material: fecal sample | place: Denmark | collected 2008
AAAAATACATCGTTTATTTTTGATGTATTTTTTTTAATATTTAATTTTTTTGATCAGTTACATTTGCATTCTGGGTCGTGGCAAGCACATTCATGTTTCAAATCAATTTCGACATAACCTTGTGAATACGAGCAAAGTGGACATTCTTGCCATGCTTGTTTTGATTTTTTTTCATTGCCACAGTTGCTGCACTTCCAAATTTTTGCCTGCGCTGATTTGTAAAGTTTTTTTGTTTTGTAAAGTTTGTCCAAAGTTGAAAGAATAACGCTGTGTTCGTATTCTACGTCAGCAATCAACAACAACTTTTCGCTTATGTCTGCAAAGCCTTCATCCTTTGCTATTTTTGCAAAATGTGGATAAATATTTTTTGATTGCGAAAGTTCTGCACCACTGCAACCTTTCATCCCCTTTTCCAAGTTGCATTCTTCAAAAGGATAACCGGCAGTGATTTCAATATTTTTGATATCTTTTCCCCCATGAGTTACAAGCAATTCATAAATTACACTTGCGTGTGCCATTTCGTTTTTTGCAAGCAATTTCATTGTATCCGAAATGTATGAAAAACCCTGTGCTTTTGCTGTTTTTGCAATAAATTGATATCTTGCACCGTCTTGACATTCCCCTGCAAACAATCTTGCCAAATTTTCTTTTGTTTTTGACTTTTCAAAATCCATAACTATTTCCTCCAAAACAAATTTTTGCCAATCTTTTTTGGATTTATACTTTCATTTGCAATTTACACAAAGCCAAACAGCAAAGGGCGCAAGTTTACTTGAAAGTGTTATTATTCAAGTTCCTTGCACCCCCTGCTGTTTTCACGTGTACATATTTCTTTTTAACAAAATTTCTTTAACAAACTGCATTAAAACAAAATAAACAAATCATATTTGGAACTTCGATGAACTTTCTTCGCACGAGAGTCCGACCAAAACTTTTTGCTTGCAAATTAAAGTGTTTGGTCGGAGCGCCCAAGCGGCGCGACAATACTTTTAAATAAGACAGTTGACCAACCGTTTTTTCTTTCAACACAGTGTGAGTGTCAATTTTTACCTTGACCCAGTCCCCACCTGTGAAAACACCACGCAAGTCAAAAACAAGGAGTGCAAGGCTCGACACCGATTTGTGGCAGGAGTTTAGTAAATCCTAAATGACTGTCACAAATCGGTGTCAGCAAACACAGCAATCTGACGTTTTTCACTTGCGTACCACCTTTAAGAGAGCGGCTTTTTGGGTATATTCAACAACTCACTGCTTTGTCTTTGATATTTTTTGCGTTTAAGGTGACGCGTGATAACAAACACAACAGTAATGATTATCAAAAGTCCAACAAAACTTGTAACAACGATAACTGCTATTTTGTAAGTTTGTGTTGATTTTATAAATTTTGCATAATCGGTTACATAACCAAACAATCCGTCGTAACATGTTACGCTGTAATACTTGTCAAGCACAACATTTTTGTATCCATAGTCAAATCTCATTGTTCCGTCGAATGGATTTTCTTCTGTTCCGATTGGAACCCAGAAGGCATCTTCGAAATCAACTGTCGAACTGAGCACGTAATAACCCGATGCATAGTTGACTTTGTTGTCGGCATCAACTGGAATGTTGTTGTTGATAAGATAACACATCATTGCAAATTGTTCTGGCGACATGATTGTGTAAGGATTTGCTTCGGTTCCAAGACCTTCAAACATAGATTTGCTGTCAAGCCAATAAATCTTTTTGAACTGAATTTCGATTATGTTTCGCTTTGTCATATCCAATCTGTTTGAAGCCAATGCAAGTGTTCCGCCAGATGTTGTAATTTGAACAAGGTCGGCTATGTCTTGGCCGTTAAGGGTTACTTTGTCCAAAACAAAACGTTTGTTTTGAATTATTTGGAATATATTTGTTTGCAAATAATCTGTCGAAAGTGTAAAGCCAGAAGAGATTGTATTTGACTTTGTTTTTACACTTCCCGAATTGGTGTCATAAATGATTGTGTAACTTATATTTGCCAAAACAAAGTTTGGTGTAAACATCAATTCGTTTCTGCAGACATCGTCAACTGTTACTTGATAACGGTCAAACGTGCTGTTTGCAACACCGTTTATTTGCCAGCCGTACAAATAGTATCCCGCATCGGCAGTATATTCAAAACTGATATAATCGCCAAGTTTGACAATGTATTTTCCGTTTTGCATAACTGCTTCGGCACCATTTACTTTGATTTTTGTAATATGACCATGTTCGGTTTGTACAAGTTTGAGTTCGGTTGTACGTCCGTCAAAGTTTGCGCAATAAACTTTTGGTCTGCTGCTGTAAGAAACTGTCATTGAAGAGTTCGCCGAAAGTATGGTTTGGTCATTTTGTTCTGTCCAGCCCACAAACACATATCCACGGTTTGCTTCGGCAGAAAGTGTTGCACTTTCGCCATCCAAAAGATAAACAGTTATTTGTCCATCTATCGTTGCCTGTCCGCCGCCAGAAACAGTGACTGAAACGGCAACTTTGTAATAGATGTAAATTGTTTGTTCAAACACAGTTGTATCTTGTGGAATAACAAACGATATTGTGTTGTCAGTGTATTTTTGCTCACCGATTTGGATATATGCGTATTGATAATTTTGATTTGCTCTTGGAGCAATAAGGATAACTTCGTTGTCAACATAGTACTTGAACTGCGTGTTGCTTGTAAAGTCCCTAAGTGCGGTTGGCAATGTGTTTGAAAGTCCGATTTGTTCGCTTATTGCCTGGTCGCCTGGAACGTAAACTATGTTGTAAGTTACATACGCTGTTTCCCAATATGCATAAAGTTCTGTATGTTCAATATTCCAATTTGTAAGAACGTTACCGTTGCTGTCAACGTATTTGAGTCCATTTCCTTGAATTTGTGAGTACCAACCAACAAAGAACATACCTGTTTTTGTAGGTCTGATTACATCACGGTCAACTTCACCAAAGTCACTGTTTACCGCCAATTCAAATATACGGTCCTCGGTTGTGTCATCTGAAATGTGGAATGTAACAGGATATTTTGTGTATGTTACAAAAACGTAAATTTTTGCGTTTTGCGACATATTTTGTACATTTACGCTTATGCGTGATATATATATTCCATTGAGTCCTTGACTTGAAACATTGTCAAGATATTGCACGGTTGTTTGTCCTTCAAAGACAATTCCAATCAAGATTTTGCCTTCGGAGTTTGTTACAAATTCATAACCATTCAAAAATTCGGCTGAAAGCGAGAATGATTTGTTTGTTTTTGCAACAACGCTTACCCTTGGTTTTCCGTTTTCGCTTGCACAGTTTTCTGGTGAAACCAAAATGCGGTTTTGTGCGGTCAAGTAATATGGCGAGATAGTTCCGTCTTGTCTGTATTCAACAAAGCCCACGTCAAATTTGTTTTCGTTTGCTTTGATTGTAATCATAACATTTATGTCTGTTACGTATCCGTCAAGAGTTATGTTGCGAAGACTTGAAATGTCATATTTTGTTGAACCGTCGTCGTCAATTTCGATATTTGCAATCGAGTATCCTTGTGCGATTTCAAGTGCAAATCTTGTTTGTTGATTTGATGCGGTTTCAAAAGTCAATTCAAACAATTTTTCATCGTCACCAATTTTGTGAATATATGCGATATCCTGTGTCAAAGCAAGATAGATTGGGTCACCGTTTGCATCATAGCCATCCAAAAATCTGGTTTGTATGTTTATGTTCAAATCTGATGGAGCAAATACGGCACGTACAAGTTTGTCACTTGTTACAAACATATCTTGTCTTGTGCTTGTTGTTACAATGCTGTCATCAACCCAGTTTTGAGTAGTTGTATCAAATATTTGCCATTTTTCAAACTTGTAACCTGCGCTTGCGATTGCTTCAATCACTTCGGCATCTTGTCCGTGTTTGATTGTCTGGCTTTGATTTCCGTCAATGCGTCCATTTTCCAATGCGGAATATTCAATCGTATAAGTTTTTATTGTTACAACAAACAAGATTTGTTTGTCTTGGTCGATTGTAACGCTCAAACTTTGTGCGTCGGAAATTTTTGCATCTAGATCCAAATCGCTGAACCAACCAAGTGGGTTGTATGCGATGTTTGTAACATTTGCACTTGTCACAACGTCGGTCAAATAATAATACGTGTTGTAAGTTATTCCATCAATTTGTTTTGTGCCAACAGCCGTTGTCAAAAAGTCAAAATCAACATAATCTTGTGGGTTTTGTGCGTAAGCAAGTTGATTGCCTTCCAAAATTGCAACTTTTGGAACAAGTGCAAATTTGAGTCTTTGGAACGGAACAAGGATATCTATGTTGCAGGTTATGTTTGCAACTGTTACAAATGTCTGACCGTCCACAAAGGTGATACTTACGTCACCGGCAGAAGACAATTCTTTTTGTATTTGCCACAAAGAAGTGTCAAACAAAGGTTCATATCCAAATCTTGCAACAGGTTGAATTTTGATGCTTTCGCCTGTTTTTATGCCAACTTGTGCAAAGTTTTGGTATTCGGTTGTAATCAAAGTTTCGCCGTCTGCGTTAACTTTGAACACGTTCAAATAACCCATTGAAGAGTCTGTTTCGTTGGTTGTTGTATCCAAGCCAACAGATATTTTTACAATGTTTGTTGATGGTTCAAATTCGACTGTGCCCATGCCGTCTGTGCAGATTTGACTAAGGTACAATTTGTCAAAGATGTCACCTGAAACGTTTGTGCCTTCAAAGTCTGTGCTCAAAATGCTGTAACCTGTGTTTGGCTTGATTTTCAAAGACAGTGTTTCGCTTGAATAAATCTTGATTGTGTATGTTTTGTCGCTGTCATAACTTACTATATTTTGGTCATCACGTGCTTCGGCACGCATATCTTGTTCAAGTTTTTCGACGATGTCAAAATCCAAACTTCCCCAGTTTTCATTGAGTACAACTTTGTATGTATGAAGATTTGATTTGTACAAGATTTTGATTGTAAAGTCGCCCACCATGCGAGAGATATCAAACTTGTGATTTGTGTCAAAGTTGTAATCAATCAAAAGGTCTGTGCCGCTTTGTTTGTCGGATGTGTAAGCAAGTGTGTAGCCTGTCACATCAAAACATTCAAATGACAATGTATCGGTGACTTTCATTTCGATTGTCCAAAGTTTGCTTGTTCCAAACATTTGGCTTGTAACTTTTTGTCCAAGTGACGTTATTGTTATATCTTGCAATGAAGGTATAGTTTGTATTTGAGCGATTATGGTGTTTGCCTGCCAAGTTGCAAGAAGTTCTTTGTCTGTTACAAGGTTGTATATTTGATTTTCAATCCAAACGTTGCCGTCTTGGTCAACCCATTTTTGGAATGTATAACCTTTTCTTTGTGGAACTGGCAAAATGTCGACTGTTTGGTCAAATGTTGCCACAATGACTTTTTGCACTGTTCCGTCAGCAAATTGTCCGCTGTCTGCGTTCAAAAGTGATGCATCTTCCGTGCCTGTGTTTGCATTCAAGGTTATATCAAATTGTTTTGCTTGCCAAATAGCGTAAAGTGTAAGTGTATCCAAAATTGTCACGTTTTGGCTTTCAAGTGTGTTTGTGTTTTTGTCACGTGTCCAACCAACAAATGTATAGCCACGTCTTGAAATTTCGCCGTCAACAGGAAGCGTTACAACGCTGTATTTGTCAAACGTTTTTGAAATTGTGTTTTGATTTTTTGTCCAACTGTTGAATGGTTGATTTGTTGCGATTGTTTCAGTTGTGTCAAAGTCAAGTATCAAATCAAATTGTTTTGTTTTGAACTTCAAAAAGATTGTCATGTTCTTTTGCATTGTGATTTCAAGTATGTTTCCATCTATTTTGATTATTTCACTTTGTAAAAGTTGTTTTGCGTCGATTGATTGTCCTTCAAAGAAGCCAACAAAATCAAAGTCGGCATTTGCTGTTACGGCAATTTGCAATGTATCGTTAAATGTTGCAAACTTCTTTTGTCCAAACGTATATGGGTTGCCGTCAATCTGAACGCTTCCACCTTCTTTTTGTGTGTTGTAATCTTGTCCGTCAAATGTAACCATGTTCAAAATAAGTGAAAGTGTGCCATAAGAATATCTTGCATAAATTGTCTTTGTTGTGTTTGGCATTCCAAATGCTTGATTTACCATTGTGGTTTCAAGTATTTGATTTCCGCCTTCTTTTTGGTCAAACCAGCCTTCAAAGTTCCAACCTTCTGCCCAAGGTGTTGGCAAACTGTCAAATCCTTTTGCATTGAGTCCTTCAAGCACTGTTTTGTTGTAAAGAAGGTCAACAACTGTGTATTGCAATGGTGAATGGTTGTTGCAGATTATTTCGTCAAAGCCATATTCAAGTTTTACGGTTATTGATTGGTCGACAATCGCACCCATTGCTGTTGTGTTTTGCAACTGATAGCAATCTGCATCTGCTCCCAAAAGCACGATAGATACAAGGATATCTGTTTGCGCTTGTGATGTTGCAAATGTTGCACTTGCCCAAACGTCGTCACCGTCGATTGTGCCAGTCAAGGCAATCTGTCCGTCAAAGGTGTTTGTTCCGTCATAGAATTTTTCAAAGTTTGCACTTGCCACAACTGGTTTTGGTGTGATTGTAAGATATGCATCAAGCAAACTTTGGATAAAGTAGTTGCCTGTTGTGCAACAAAGTGTGTTTTGCAAAATTTTGTATTTGTTTGGTTTGTATTTTGCTTGCGATTGTACAAACAATTTTCCGTCAAATTGCGAGTAATCAACTGGAATATCAAAGTTTTCGCCGTTTTTGCCGAATATTTGATAATCGAACGTTACATCTTGGTCAAATTCGCCATAGACAAGTGTTTTGTCTTGAATTTCAACTTGCACTTGCATTGGGTCAATTTTTCCGTAAAGATTTTCAAATGCGCTATCCAAACGATAGTTTTGTCCATCGCCTGTGATTTGAACATTGATTTTTATTCTGTTGTTTGCATTTGCATCTTGATAACTTGCAACAAGGTTGACGTTTTGTCTGTCAAGTTCCAAAATGTCGTCTGTAAGAAGCAAATCACAATCTGTTGTTTTGTCATAAACTTTTGTTACTGGGACATTGTTGTAGAAAATCGTTTTTGGAGTTATTTTGAAAGTGTATTCGCTGTCAAGTTCAAAGTTTTCATACTGACTGCACTCAACCGATTCAATCAAAATTTTGTATTCGCCAACATTTTTGCTGTTATTTTGTATTGCAAATACAATTTTTGTTACGTTTGCCGTTGGAGCAAACACAAGGTTTGAAAGGTTGAAGCAAACACTTTCGATATCAATTTCGTGTCCGTCGTAAACCTTTTGCAAATGGTCCGTGTTTGCAAAGCCAACTTTTACGGTTGCTTCGGTTGATTTTGTAATTTGGAAGCCTTGGTTGTCGGTTGGGATATTGTCCACGATTTCAAAGTTTGCATTTGTGCATGCGGGCGATGCAAGGAAGATATCATAATATCCGATTTCTTCACCTGTCACTCTTTCAAACAAAACTTTTACAGTTTCGCCTGTTGTTTCGCTTATTACATCAAGTGTCAAAGCAAAATCTGCGGTTGCATAAGGCTTTGAGAACATTCCCTTTTTGATTTTTGATGAAATATCAATTTGCGCTGGGGTTATTTCAAAGTCTGTGTTGTCTTTGCCTTCCAAAACAAAGTTTGTATCGGTTATACTTGTTTTCAAATTGTAAACGCCAACATTTTTGCTTGCTGCGATTTGTCCCTGACTTGAAACATATGTTTGAAGTGTTGGGATAGTTATTTGATTTTCGCTTGCATTTTTTATTTTTGCAACAAACGCAGGAATTTGAACTGTGCCGTTATATACAAATGATGTATCTTCAAATTCGACAACAAGTATTCTTTGTGTTATTTCAACTTGAATTGTATTTGACCTTGCTGTCACAATATAATCTGTTGCACCGATTGTATTTTTGGCTTTTGCGGTGACAACAACATAATAACTTCCGCTTTGAGATATGTTTTCGATTGTCAAAGAATTTGCATCAACTGCAAGAATGTTGTTTTCAAAATGCCACTCAAAGACAAGTTCTACATCAGCGGTGTAACTTGCATTTGCACTTATTGTGATTTTGTCGCCAAATTCACGTGATTGGAAATCGTTTGAAATTTGTACTTGCAAATCGTCTTGATTGATTTGCCAAATTGCATAAAGGTCAATGTTTTGTGTGTCATTGAATGTAAAGTCTTGATTTTCTGCAAATTGAACAGTTGTGTCGTTTGCACTTGCTGTCCAACCAACAAAACCAAATCCACTGCGTGTGAATGTATTTGTCAAAAGCGCCAATGTTTGTCCGTACTTGAAGCTTTGAGCGTTCATTGTGCCTTCGCCACCATTTGAATGATATGTAATATTGTATATGTTTCTTATATAGTATAAGTTAAGAACCAACGAGCCGTCTGCTTTTACAATACCCGACGTAACGTTGTTTATATTTGTTTGGTCGAATGTAAAACCTGTGTAAACTTTTGTGATTGCATCAACTGTTGTGTCAACTGTTCCAAAAAGTTCGTCGCTTTCAAAAAGAGTGAAGGTGTCATCATCGGCATTTTGTAGCCAATAATTTGTGACGTATTTTATGTCACCCCTTGCCTGCCATTTTGCCCAAAGAGTCAAATCTTTTGTTATTTCAAACGTTGTGTTTGTTTCATCTTGGGTATAAGTTGCCATGGTTTTGAAATTTTCATCTTCAAACCAGCCAACAAATGTGTATCCTTGGCGAGTTGGCAACGCCAAATCGACAGTTGTTTGATATTTTTGTGTAAATGATTTGTCCACTGTCACAGTGTCATTATAAACAAACGTGATTGTAAATTCTTTGCGAGCAAAGTAAACTTTGATTGCTGCGCTGTTGTCGCCCAAGATTGTCACTTGCAATACTTGACCTGGGTTACTTGTTTGTTCAAATCCAGCAAATGTCAAAAGGTCGTATTGATTTTGAACAACGTTTTGGTCGAATATTTTGATTTTTCCGTCTTCAACTTTTGCAACAAAATCTGTTTGACCTTGCAAGGTCTGTTCTTTTTGTTTTGAGTATGTTCCGTCAAGGTTTTCCAAGAAGTATTGCAAAACAAATCTTGTATCTGTATTTGCAACAAATTTTGGAGTAAGCACAAGGTCATTGTTTGGCATTGTGGCATTTGTAAAGTCAAACTTTTGTTCGCCGTTGTACCAACCGTCAAAGATGTATCCGTCTTTTTGGTCATCTTGTGGTTTTTGAATTGGTTGTTCAAAAAGCATTGTAATTGTTTGGTCGCCCAAGATATATTTGTATGTCAAATCAAAAGATTGTCTTGTGAAGTAAAGTTGTACTTTTGTTGTTCCATCTGGACTTACAACAAAGTCAAATGTTGTGTTTTGGGTCAAATCAAAATCAAAGCCAACTTTTCCAAGGTTATAAGATTGAGTTTTTTCTCCATCTTCCAACACAATCAAAACATATTGTCCGTCTTGATTTTGTATTTTGATTGTACTCAAACTTTGTGCGGTGATTGTCTTTGATACTTGGTCGTAAGAATTTTGGAGTGTTTGATAAAGACATTCAAGTTCAAACGTTGTGTTTGCCTTTGTCCATTTTGCCCAAAGGGTAAAGTCGTGACTTGGCATCGTGGCATTTGTAAAGTCAAACATTTGTTCAAAAGTAATTTCGGTGTACCAACCGTCAAAAGCAAAACCCTTGTTTTCGATTGGGTCGATTTTTGAAATTGTTTGTCCAAACTTGTATTGTTTTTGGGTATTTTGTGTGTTGTTGTAATCGTTATGTACAAGTGTAAGGGTGTAAGTGTTGCGTGCAAAGTACACTTTCAAAACAAGTGTATCTTCACCAGACACTTTGCCCGACAAAACGTTTTGTAAATTTGTTTGGTCAAAGTCAAAGCCTTGGAACGATTGCAAGTCTTGCGTTTTGACAACTGTTGAGCCATTTTTTACAAGTATTTGAAGTGATTGTATTTGAACATCAAAGTCTGTTGTTGCGACAAATTCTTCGGTTTTGCTTGCAGTGTTTTTGTAACTTCCGTCCAATTCTTGCAAGTAATATTCAACCTTGTATTTTGTGTTGTCGTTTGCAACGTATTTTGCGTACAATGTCAAGTTTTGTGCTGGCATTGTTGCGCCTGCAAAATTAAACAATGTTGCAAATGTATCTTCCTTGTACCAACCGTCAAAGGTATATCCCGCTTTTGTTGGGTCAGTTGGTTTTTCGATTGGCTGTTCAAACTTGTAACTTGCAATTTTGTTTTCTTCACCATTTGAAGTTACAAACGTCAAATCAAAGATGTTTCGGTCAAGTGTGACAATATATTTTGCGCTTGAATCTGCCAAAACGTTTATGCTTTGACTGTGTGACAAAAGGTTGAAGCCGTCGGTTAATTCAAGTGTAAAGATTCCCCTTATTTTTGTTTCGCCGTTGTATTCACAAAGAACAATCTTTCCATTTTGCAACTCACCCACAATTTTGTTGTTTGTTGTTGCTTCAAATGTTTTGCTTTGAGTTGTGTAATCGTCATTTTGAATATTTTGTGTAAGTATATCCAACGTAAACGATACAGTGCTTTCTTTCCATTTTGCAAAGATACTTGCGTCTTTTGTGACTTCATAAGGCATTGTAACTTTGTTTGCAAATGTGTTTTCGGTGTACCAACCGTCAAACACATATCCAGTTTTTGTTGGGTTTGGTTCGGTTATGGTTGTTTGGAAGTATTGTATGATTGTTTTGTCTGCCTGTCCGTTTGAATACACAATCGTAACTGTGTACTGTTTGCGTTCAAAGAAAACTTTGAGTGTCAAACTTCCGTCTGCCAAAATAACGCCTGAAAACACTTGATTTGCGTTGTCTTTTTGTACAAAGTGTTCAAACGTGCGAAGATCGATTGGGCTTTGTCCGCTTGCAACAATTTTGCCATTGGTTATTTCAACTGTGTTTCCTGTTATGCCTTCAAACACATCTTGTTCACTGGCATCTGTTGGATAATTGCCCTGGGCATCCATTTTGAAGTATTGAACTGTAAATGTTATACCGTCTGCTGCAACATATTTTGCCCACAAAGCAAGGTCATACGCTGGCATTGTGGCATTTGCAAAATCAAATACTTGGGTTGTTGCACTGTCGGTGTACCAACCAACAAATCTGTATCCAACTTTTGTTGGGTCGGCTGGTTTTGTCAATGGTGCACCGTATTTTAAAGTGCTTGTTTGGTCGCTTTCACCATTTTCAAACTTGTATACAAGATTGTATTCATTGCGGTCAAATGTAAGAGTTATGCTTGTTGACCCGTCCGCCAAAACCGTCACAGTTATTGGCAATGTATCTTTGAGTGTAAAGCCGTTGTCAAATGCTTTTTCAAAATCAGTTTTTACAAAAGTTTCACCATTGTATTCGGATATCTTGAAAGATTTTCCGTCAGCATCAGTTTCAACTTTTATTTGATTTTGTGTAAAAGCAAAATATTCGCTTGTTTTGTCCGTGTATGTTCCGTCAAGGTTTTGTTCTTTCAATACAAATGTGTATTTTACTTTTGCCACTGACCATTTTGCCCAAAGTGTCAAGTCTTCTGCTGGCATTGTGGCATTTTCAAATTCAAACATGTTTGCAAATGTGTCTTCCCTGTACCAACCGTCAAATGTGTATCCAACTTTTGTTGGGTCGGTTGGCTTGTCAAGTGGTTGGTCAAACTTGTATTTTGTCGTTTGATTTTCTTCGCCATTTGAAAGTACAAGTGTAAGGTCATATCTGCTTCGGTCAAAGTTGAGGTTAATTACTGTCGAATTGTCACCTGCAACGCTTTGTTCAATGGTTGTTGTTGACAACACAAAGCCTGCAAAAGATTGAAGCGTTCTTGTTTGAACCAAAGTTTCTTTGTTTTTTATTTGCAATTTTCCGTCAACCAAGGCAAGTGTATAACCTGTTATCGACGTTACCTTTTCGGTGTATGCACTTTCATAAGTATACAACGTTTCGTTATTCAAATCTTGGAAGTTGTAACGGATTTCAAATTGCGCGCTGTCCGCTTCCCAAACTGCATACAATGTCAAATCCTGTGCTGGCATAGTTTCGTTTGTATATTTTTTGTCTGGGGTTTCGTTGTACCATTGTACAAATCTGTATCCCGCTCTTTGTGGTGCGGTCAAGTCAATTTGCTCGCCAAACTTTTTGGTTTGAACATCTTTTTGATTGTCAAAACCAAAATCTTTTGTAAGTGTGTAATTGTTGCGTGTGTATTCAACTTTGATATTTGTTGTTCCGTCACCTTTTACTATCGCAACGTCTTTGTTGTCAAAGTTAAAAATTTGTACGTTATCTGCAAATATTTTTGAAATACTAAATCCCGTTTTTTCAAGTAATATTTTTTCTTTTTGATTTTGATTTGTAAGGATGCAAAGAAATCTTTTTGTGCCGTCTTGAACAATTTTGATTGTATCGTTTGAAGTTGCATTTTTGCTTGTCACACTTTCGTCAAACGTTCCTTGCAAGTTTTCGGTGGAAAGTACAAGGTCAAACGTTGTGTTAGAATTTGTATAGTTTGCAAAAAGTTTCAACTCTTTGTTTGGCATCTGTGTTGAAAGGTCAACTTTTGTAACAAAGTTTGATTCAAGATAATATCCTTCAAACTTGTAACCAGCCTTTTGTGGTTCGATATCAAAACCTGCATCTGAAAGTGTGGTTTGATACTTGACTTGTTTTTCAAAGTCCGCCTGTCCGTTTGCATAATTTACTGTCAATTTGTATTTGTTGCGGTCATATTTCAATTCAAATGTTGTTTCTTGTGTTCCCGAAACAATCGTTTGATTGCTCCATCTAACAAGCGAAAACCCTTGGTCGTCAATAACCATTTTTGTTCTTTGTGTGCCGTCGCCTTCGACTATCAAATAGTGAATGCCGTTTTCTTCACTTACAAAGATGATATCAGATGTTTTTGCATAAAGAGCAAATTGTTGTGAACTGTAGTTGTCATCCAAAATATTTTGGATATTTTTTACAAGTACAAAGCCAACTTGGTTTGAGTTCCATTTTGCATACAGCACAAAGTCATTTGCTGGCATCGTATGGTTTTGTTCAAAATTAAACTTTGTTTGGAAATCTTGGTCACTATACCAACCATCAAATGAATAACCATTTTTTTCAAAGTTTTCAAAATTTGGTTGTTCAATTACTGCACCAAAAAGCAATTCTTTGTATTCATCTGCTTGTTCGTTGTTCTTTACATAATTTATGCGATAGGTTTGTCTGAACGCATAAACTTTGAGCATTGTAAGTTCGGATGTGATTTGTCCAGTCAAGATATTTTTGCTCTGTCCACCCAAAAGTGTGTATCCGTCTTTTATGCTTATTGTTCGTGTTGAAAATTTGTCATATTTTGTTTGCAAGTCTTTGTCTTCGTATACATCCAAAAGCAAAGATTTGTAATCGGTTGAAATTGTCAAATTTGCAAAACTGTCAGTCAATGAAGAAAAGTCATGATATTCAATATTTGGATTTGATTGTCCTTCTTTGTATGTATCAAATGTTCCGTCCAAATTTTCAAAGTACACAAGAACTGCAAACTTTGTATCTTCTTTTGCTTGATAATTTGCAAAGACTATCAAATCGTGACTTGGCATTTTCAGGTTTGCAAAAGTTTCTTCTTTTCCCGCCAATTCAGCGTTTACACTGTCTTGGGTGTAAATCCATTTGTCAAAAACATATCCAAACAATGTTGGGTCGGCTGGTCTTGACACGCTTTGTTCATAAAGATAAGTCAAAACAGTCGATGGATTTGTGTTGTTGTATTGAAGTGTAAGAGTATATGTATTACGTGAAAGATATACTTTAAATGTATTTTCACCGTTTCCGTTTGCACTGCTTATTTCAAGCACTTGACTTTGATTATTGTCTTCAAGTGTAAAACCTGCAAGATTTTGATTTTGCAATGTGATTGTTCTTATGTTTGTGCCATTTTGCAAAACTTTCAGGCTTGTTTTGTCTTGCGCTATTTCAATTTTCAATTTGCTTTCGGTTGCAACAGAAATTTCCACAACTTGACTGCGGGTGTAACCGCTTGTCAAATTTTGTGTGTAAAATTCGATATTCGCTTTTGTTGTAGCTGGTGAAAATTTTGCTTTGAATGTGATTGTCTGTCCATGTTTTGCAATGTTTTCAAGTTCTGTCATGCCCGCTGAGTAAATTTGCAATGATGGATTGAGTGTGCTTTGGTCACTTTGTGATGCGTCAAATTCCCAACCGTCAAATGTGTATCCCGATTTTGAAACTGTTGGCAAACTTATTTTTCCGTCACCAAAGCGAACTGTTTTGTCACTTGCGTTGCTTCCTCCGTTGCTGTCAAAATTGATTGTGTATGTGTGATTTATTGCAAAAGATAAATTGTAACTTATTTCAAAGTTTTGTGAATAATCGCTGTTTCCATACAAAACGCTTGGGTTTGACAAAAGTTCTGAACCAATCGTAAACTTTTGACCCTGTACAAATCTTTTGTTTGAAATTGTATCCTTCAAAACAAAGCCATTCAAAAGTCCAACAATCGAAACTTTGTTTGTATCAAAATTGATTGGTGTTGCGCTTATATCATAACTGGTTGGCAAAACAAGGCGTTTTCCGTCAACAATCATGTTTGTATCTTTTTCAAAAGTATACATATCTGTTTGTGAAGTGTCGATATTCAAAGTGTATTTTGCAACGTTTTCAAAAATCAAATCACCAAGATTTACTGTAACTTTTTGACGATTTATTGCAAATGTTGCCAAAATTTCACATTCTTGTTCACTTGGCAACTGTACGTTTCCATTTGAAACAAATTTTGCACTAAGGTCATAACTTCCTGCAAATATTGGTAATTGTTGGTTTGCCAATGGGAAACTGTAACCGTTCAAACCAAGCACAGCGTTGTGTGTGTAATATCCAGTTGTGGCTGTGTCGTTGTTGTGCCATGTATACAAAACGTCAATGCCTGTTGGAAGTGCGTGCCCATCAAAGTCCACACCTTCTTTTGTCACAAAGTATGGGTGATAGTCGTTGTCAAAAGTGACATCTTGGCTTGTCAAATAATAGCCATCAAAATTTGTTTGTGGTTTTGTGATTGTCAAATTGCCAACAAAAGTTACGTCATAGTTTTGTTTTGCATCGGTTACAACCTGTCCTGCGTTGTTTAGTATATCCCATTCAACGATGACTCCGTTGTTTTCAATTGAATACTCGCCTACGTTTGCACTTTTTGATGTGATTGTATAACGTATTTTGTGACCTGACAAAAGTCCGCCGTTTTCAAACTCGCCACTGCAAACAAATTTGCTTCCGTCATATTGTTTTGTTTGTTCACCAAAGTTTATGGTTTCAACGGTTTTTTGTGATATTGTTCCCGAAAGGTTTGTGCTGTTTAATTGGAAGTTGCCTTTTTTGTAATCTTGATAGTCGCTTAGGTTTATGTTTGTAAACTCGGTGTATGCTCCCACTTGGGCAGATTTGTAAAGTGCGGAAAGTTTCAAAGTTTCAACTCCGCCTGCAAGCGAAATGTCAAAGAGTATATAATTGTTTCCGTTTTGGTCTTTTACTATTTTGTCGCCGTCATAAACTTTGTCAATGCCGTTTTGAGTTATATCAAGAGTGTAAGGTGTTATTTGAACAGTTTTTGTCAAAGTTTCACTTTGCATTGATGCAACTACGCCAGTTTTGTATTCGAACGACATTTTCAATTGTGCGGTTATAGTTTTTGTTGTAACATCTTTGAAATCAAATGTTTTTCCGTCAAAACTGTTTATGCTTTCGTTTGAGTTGTATGTCCATGTGTAAGTGATTACATTTTGATTTTGCTTTTGCACTGCACCAGTGTCTGAAAGAATTTGAAACACAAGTGAAGATATTCTGCCGTCATAAATTTTTTGCAAGTTGTCAAAAAGCTTTTCGCCGTCTGTATAAAAGTATGCATTTATGCCACCAAAATCAAAATCCCAATCTGCATACATTGTAAAGTCTTTTATGTTTGCAGTGCTGTCATTTATTGTAAAGTTGTCATATTTGTTTGTGCCAAGTGTATAGCACACAAGTTCAAGCCCATCTTCGGTGTCGATTTCACTGTCATTTGCCAAAAGGTCGATTGTTTGACTTGTCTTTTTGCGAAGAATATAAATTTGTTTTTGTCCTTGACCTGTTGCATTTTTCAAGTTTTTGTCAAGTGTAAGGACTGCAAAGTTTTTGACTTCTGGATAAACAGCCAATTCCGCGTTATTATTTTTTTCAAACAGTTGCAAAAGATTGAATGTGTATTCTGTGTTGAAATTGACAGTTTCGTTGCCAAAATCATATCTGTTGTCACCGCTTGCCTTCCAGTTGTCAAGCCAAAGCCATGTTTGTTCGCCGCCAACATCAACTTGTGAAGACATGAATGTTGCTTTGAGTATTGCATGGTCTTTCAAATCTTGTATATTTTGAGTGATAAAACTGATTATAACTTTTTCGTTTGTGGTTGTCATGCATACGGCGATTGAAACTTGTTTTCTTATTTCGCCTTCATCAAGATATGAACCCGAAAAATAATTCCAACCTTCGCTCAAAGTCTTTGCCTGGCTTTGAGATTTGTCACAATATTCGAATTTTATATCATAAAGATTTCCAAAGGTTGTAAAATCAACGTCATTGCCGTTTTGGTCTTTCAAATGCAAGTTTTTGGTTTTGTCAAAAACAAAGTTCCGATTTTCGCCAACAACCTCTTGAATTTCGTAACTGTTTTCCCAATTTAATTTTGGTTCAAAGTTTGACGAAAGGTCAACGCCGTCTTTCAAAAACTTGATATCTGCCAAAAGTTCTTTGTCAACAAAGTTTTTGCTGCTTTGTGGATAGTAAGTTCCTATTTCAAAGCCCGAAGTAAGTACAACGGCGCCCAAACTGCTGTCACTGCCTTGCAAAATATATCCAACATCAGTCAAAAGTTTTCTGGTGTTTGCATCCAAGTATTCGCTGTCACGTGTAATTGAAATATAATGTTTTGAACCATTTATTTGTCCAGATTGGTTTCCAACGTTGATATCAATTTCAAGTGGTGTGATTTTGCAATTTACTGTTTCTTTTGTATCAAATGATAAACTTGACAAAGTACCCAAGTACACGTCTTTTGTTGCTGTTTTAAGCGTAAAGGAATAGTTTTGTATGTAATGTTCGCCGTTTGCAAGTGAAAGATTAAATTTTGCATATTTTGCATCTTTTACATTTGCCGTGTTGTTTAAATTTTCGTCAACAAAAACTGCACTTGAAACAACGACATTTCCACTTGTTTGTTGACTGCCACTTACAATTGAAACATTTTTGATCGCTTCTGTGCCGTCATAAATTTTTTCATTGTCAAATTTGATTGTTGCGCTTGCGGGTAGTATCTTAACATTGCCATCAATGTATTTTTCTTTCTCTATGCCTGCATATTTCAACTTTATACTCAAACGATATGTTCCACTGTCAACAACATTCAAAAGCAAAAGTTGTGATGTTGTTTGTTTTGCAAATGAAGTGTCGATACTTCCATTTTTTACTCTTGACCAAGAAATTTGATATTTTTGACCTGAAATATTATCCAAAACGCTTTCAATTTTTGAAAATGCGTTTATACCAACTTGCTTTGCAGAACTTGGTGAACCTGTGACAAATTCCAATGCTGTTTGATTTGTTCCATTGTAAATGAATGAATTCACAAGAGTACTTGAAGTTTTTATAAACTCGAATCCAACAAATTCCCATTTTGCATACAAGGTTATTTGTGATGGGGTTTCTTCGTTTTTTGGGTCATAAAGCATATCGCCAAATTCAACTTGTGAACCAGTGTATTCTGGTGTTCTGTAAAGTCCGCCAAAATCAAAATATTTTGTTTCGCCAAATGTAATGCCTTTGTCAAGTGCACTCCATGCGATTTCAAATTGTGAGTTTTCACCAAACATTTGATTTGCATCATAAGTCAATGAAGTTGTGCAATTTGGTGCAAAAGACAAAACTTTGTCAATTCTGACTTCGATGCGAAGTGGGCTCCACCATGCATAAACAGTTGTATCTTGTGAAATGTCAACTGTGCCGTTTTGGACAATCTGTTTGTTGCCAGTGATGCTTGATGGCGATTTTTTCATATCTTGCTGTGGAACAGTCCACCAACCCAAAAACTTGTAACCTTTTTTGATTGGGGTTATAATGTTACTTGGATATTTTTGACCGTACACGACTGTCAATGTTGCATATTTTTGATTTGTAAATGTTGTGTAACCTGACGTGTTTGTCCAATTTGGTGAAGCATAGTCAGAAGCAAAAAGTGCGTTTGTTGTTCCGTCACTTTGTTTGCCTTCTGCCGACAATGTAAGCACGCTTTGTTTTGATGTGTATTGTGCGTACAGTATTGTGTCTTTTGAAAGTACAATGCTTGAATTTGGATCATATTTTTCACCAGATCCGTTTTGCGTTGTGTTCCACGTCAAAAATTGCAACACAGAGTGCGAAATTACACTTGGCGACTCGGCAACGTGCAAAATTTGACCATAATATCCCGTCTGGGTCAAATCTGTATCAAGCACGTAAGTCCCGTTTGCATTTTGCGACATATATTTGACTGTATATGTCGTCCTTGAAAAGTAAAGGTTTGCTTTCGCAGGAACAGTAATGTTTTGCTGAGTTTGTGAAAAATCAATTCCATTGTTTTCATTTTTTGATTTTTGCACGTCAAACTTCAAATTTGCAGCAAGAGTTTTGTCGGTTATTGGTGTTTTTATTTCAAAACTTTTTGTTATATCGTTGGAGTCTGTTACAAAAAGAACCCAATTTGAAGTACAATCAGAGTTTTCTGAAATCATAAATTTGTAAGATTTTGGTTGATATGGAAGTCCAGTTATTCGTTGTGTAAAATCATTGTTTCCACTTTTGTTGAGCGAATAACTTCCGTCGTTGTTTTGGGTGTAAATACAAACATCCATTGTATTGTCCCAACTTTCTTCGAATGTAGTTTTAATTGTTATTTTGGGATTTGATATTCTTCCGTCACTTGTCAAGGCAAATTTGTCAAGTGAATATTCAAACCATTCTGCAATCAAAGATTGTGTCAAGTACATTCCAAAATACGTTTTTTCATTTTTGTAAATTACTTCTGGAACAGATACAAAATACGAGTCAGAGAAAATATCTTTTTCACCCATTTTGTAACTGTTTTGATTTTCAAGCCAAAGTCTTACGTTTGAAACTGCAAAATGTGTAGGTGTTGTTGCAAAATACTTGTATTTTGACAACTCATAGCGACCTGTATTTTGATTGTATTCAAAGAAACTTAAATCTTTTATTTCTTTTTGATTTGCTTTGTATGATGTTGTCAAAGTTTGATTTGTAAGTGCAAGAGTTGTAACACCATCATAGCCTTGCTGAATCATTGTCAAATCAAAAGTTGTTGGTACAAAGCCAAATACAATTTTATACTCCCCGTTTGCAAAACTTTTGAGTCCATTTATGACAACTTTCAATTTATAATTGCCATTTTCGGTGGTTGTAGACACTTGATAAGTATAATTTTGAGCGCTTACCACCTTGCCGTCTTTGTCTTTTATTTGAATATTGTCCAATCTGAAATAACTTTGATTTGTAATATAAAAACAAAGTTCTGATGTTCCATTTTTTGCAAAATAATGTGTTTCGCCATTTTTTATTTCAGTTGTAATATTTTGGCTTTGTGAAACTTGAAATATGGTTTGTGGCTTTTCAAATATTATTGGATTGCCGTCCAAATAAATTTTCACATCTTTGATTGATGATTGTGTATTGTTGTCAATCATGTCAAGTGCAAAGTCTATTACATTGATTGTTGTAAAAAAACCAATTGGAAACGATGTTAAATTGCTTATAGCATTGCCATTTATGTCCACACTGTTATGCTTTTTGTAATTGTACAAATTCCAAAACAGATTTTCAAATGCATAGCCCGAAAAACCATACTCGCTTTGATTGTAAAATTCGCCTTGTGCGTTTGTTGTGAAGGGTTTGTTTTGAATATCATAAAAACACTCATTCAAATCTTGATTGTAATAATAGTTTTTCAATTGTGGAAGTTGCGTAGAGTTGTCAATCAAAAATCCATAGTTTTGTTCAACATTTGTAACATTTATTCCACTTTTTGTATAAAGCAGTACAAGAGTTTCCCCACCTTTCAGTTTTACGCTTTTTGCATCTTTTGAACTTACTTTTCCATATCTTATTGTAATTTTACCAGCAATCGTTTGTGAAGATTGTGAAACTGGGAATGCATCTGGTGATGTTTGTGAAAGAAAAGCCGTCAAGCCGTTTTTGCAATCTGCTACAGTTTTTGCAAAAGGCAAAATAACGTAAGGGATTGTGAAATCCTTGCCTGGCAAAGATTCGGTTTCTTCCGCATTACCGTCATAACTTGCAAAGTCGACTTGCATTTCGGTTGATTTGAACACAACATAAACAACAATATTATTGTGAACATGGTTGATTGTTGCTTGTCCACCACTTGCTTCCAGCGATTTTTGAGTTACATACCAATTGTCACCTGCGTCTGTTCCAAATGTCAAACCAACATCTTTGAATGTAGCATTTCCCGCATTGTTTACTTTATTGTTGGCATCAAGCACAACATAGCCAAGCATTTCAAATCCTGGCAATATCATTGTGTCAGTAGTTGTCTTCAATTTTATATTTGTACAAGATTCATAATCAAAAAATGTACCTGTTTTTGTATAAAACCTTACATCATTTGATGGCGTACCAGTTTGATCGTTATATCCAACGTATGAATCAATTTGATTTCCTAAGACGTTAACCGCTTTTATTTGAGTTTTCCCGCAAGAGTAAGGAACATACAATTCTTCATTGGAAAAATCGTTTGTTGAGGTGTAAAAGTTGCCATTGCCAGTATAAACTACCGATCTGAAAGTGACATTGTTTATGTTTGCGTTCCAAAAATATTTGAGTTTTGTTGTATTTGGGCAAAGTCTGTTGGTTGTTGTGTCTGAATTTGCATTGCTGTCAAATTCAGTGCGTAAATTTTGTTGATAATCTGTACTATTTTTTTTGGTCACCTTAAACTTGTTTACGTCTGTGTCAAGTTCGGCTACTTCTTTGTAAACTGTTGCATCTGCAAGACGAAAAACAGGAGTATAGCCTGCTATGCTTGGTGCATCATCTATGTATTCGTTGCCCGAAGCAGATATTGTACTCAAAAATGTTTTCTTGTCAGCGATGTCTTCGTCTTTTGTTGTAACAATTGACACACTATTCTTTGGATATGTTTTCAAAGTTGTATACGAAACATATTTTGTTTCCGTACCAAAGGTTCCTTTGGTTGCATATTTATATCTGTTTTGTTCGTTACGATCAATTTGTACTTCAAACAAATCGCTGAAGATAAAATTCAAAGTCTGCATTCCTGCTTTGTTGCCTTTCTCTTCAAAAACTATTGATCCACCTGGATCAGGGAATAAAAACGAGTTGCTTTTTGGAGATTCTGGTCTGAGCAAAGTGGTATTTGTCAAATTTATACTTCCATCACTGTTGAGTGTTGTATGATTGTTGTCACTTACATGCAAACTGTGATATCTTTTGTCTGTTGTTTGTGCTTGAAGCGTTACTGAACTTTTGAAACTGTAACCTCCATTTGGATTTGAACCGTACTTTGTTGGTTTGATATACAAAATCAAGTTGTTGGTATCTACATCGTGCAAGTCAAGATTGACTTCTGATGTCACAATTGTTTTCCCACCGTCCAACGAGTACGGTGTTTTGTAAAGAAGATTTCTTAATTTCAAAAAACTCAATGTTACGCCTGACGAGATTGGTGTTGCTGTATTGTTGTCAGCAAACAAGTAAGTTTTTATCTTGTAACCCGTTTCCATCTGAGTTGTTTCAAACCCATAGATAATGTATCCTTGGCTTTTGCCTGTAAAATCTATGCTTGCGTAAAAAATTTTGTTTGTATAAGTTTCATCGTTGGTATTTTCAAGTTGCATCGTGGTGTAATAACCATAAATGTTTTGTTTGCCGTAATAACGTATAGTTTTGTTGTAATACTTTCCGCCTTCAACATTGTTTTTGAGTTTAAGCGAGTACGTATATTTTTGCGCTGTCGAATAAGTATTTGAGCCCAATGCGTTATAATTTTTATTCAAATATGTACCTGTGGTTATGAAATAACCCGAAGTTTTTATTGGTGTTGTAATTTCATAATAATCGTCAGTAAGGTCTTTTATCATTGAAAAATAATTTCCAACACCTTTGAGTTGTGGAAGATATGGATATGAATTACCGTCCTCATAGCCGTTGTTTTTTCCATTGTCTATGTAAAATCTGTCAAAATCATCTTGACCAAACAATGTACGCAAGTTGTGACCTGAACCACTCATACTTCCAGATGTTTTACTGTCTTTTATGTACCTGTAACCATAAACAAAGCCACCGTTTTCAATTTTACTTTCATAAAAATAACAAAGTTTTACATTTCCGCCAAAGCAAATTGGGTTGATTTTTATGTTCGAAGAAGTACAAGTTTCCGCCTTGCTGACATTTGAATTTTGTATACAAGCGGTTATTACACCGCCGTTGCTTCCAACTATTCCACCTACGTTTACAGAAGAATCTTTGTCAGAATTGTTACCATAAACATCTGCTTGATTTTTGCAAGAGTAAATTTCTACACCTGTGTTTGTTTTTCCTGCAATACCACCAACATTGTTGCAACCTTCGATTTTTCCACTTTTGACAAATATATTTGATATTGCATTTGCTTTTGCCACATAGCCTGCAACCCCACCAACATATTGAGAACTTTGAGTTTTGCAAGTCGTTGAAGACAAAATACTTACATTTTCAAGTACAAAGTCAACAATAGTTGAATTACTTTCTCCATCAGCGGTGCCTCCAACATATCCAAAAAGACCCAAATAATCAACAGATATTGTTGGGTCTATTGTAAGATTTTTTATTGCATAACCACTGCCGTCAAAGCGCCCCATAAAGGACAAACTTGAACTTGTACCGATTGGTGTCCATATCTTTCCACCAAGGTCGATATCTTTTGTAAGTTTGAAACATTTGTTTTTGTAAGTTGAATTTGTTGTTGAATTGTTTATTACCTGCGCCAAATATGACAATTGATCTGCATTTGAAATCAAATAAGGGTCAGTACCTGTTCCACTCCCCCCTGAAAATGAAGTTGCAGCATAGGATAAATTTTGATTTGTGTTTGCAGAAAAACCAAGCGTATTTAGTCCCACACCCCCACACAAGATAGCAATTGATACTGCCAATGCAAAAAATAACTTGTTC
>ULVL01066951.1_pt1 | contig 23281 bp, 10 predicted proteins | sample 1959381 | NCBI WGS metagenome assembly ULVL01 (sample SAMEA4835785, study PRJEB28245) | human gut metagenome | biome: gut microbiome; material: fecal sample | place: Denmark | collected 2008
TCCGCGCGTGGCCGCGTAAGCCAGCTTCCCGCCGCGGTACATGATGGAAAGGGCCACTCCGTCAATCTTGGGCTCCACGGAGACGGGAACTTTCTCCGTTTGCAGCGCCCTGGCCAGCTTATGGTAGAATTCCGCCAGTTCTTCATCCGGCACGGGGGCGTCCCGCTGCTCAAAAATGTCGTCAATGGACAACATGGGCACCGCATGCCTGATCTGGTTGAAGCCCTGGAGGGGGGCGCCGCCTACGCGGCGCGTGGGGGAGTCCGGATCCGCCAGTTCGGGGTGGGCTTCTTCCAGTTTTTCCAGCTCCAGGAACAGGGCGTCATATTCCGCGTCGGAAATCTCCGGTTCCGCCTGTTCGTAATACAGGCGGTTGTGGCGGCGCAGTTCGGCACGAAGGTAGTCTATGCGGCGGTGAGCGGTTTCCTCCGCGTTTCCGGGGTGGCCGGCGCCGGCGTTTTCCCGCGCCTCCCCAGCCCGGGATGCCGTTTCATTTGTTGCCTGCTGTGAAGGCTGTTTGCCGGCTGCCAGGGAAAAAAGGTCTTCCTCCATAGGAAAAATGAGTGGGAACAATGGCTATTTGCTCAGTTTGATGACGGAACAGGGTGTTTTGGAATGTTCATGAGCCTTGAACAGAACCGTTCCGTTGACGACGGGAAGGACGGCGTTGTCCCCCAAAAGCAATGCTTTGGAATAGCCGGCGGGCAGGGTGATGGCCGTTCCCTCATCATCTTCATAACCGGTGGCGTCCAGCGGCTGCATGCGGGCGTGTTCCGCGCCCGCCGTCAGTTCTTTCATGGTTCCTTCGCTGGGCGGCTGGGCCGCTCCCTTGTCCGGCGGCGGAATCAGGAAGACGAAGATATCCCCCTGCCGATTGATGGAGGCCGGCTGGTCCAGTTGAATGAATGCCCGTGTGCCGTACACGGCTTCACCGTTGATGTTGAGCCACCGGCCTACGCCGCGCATGGTGGCGGCCACTTTTTCCGGAATGGTGCCGTCTGCCATGGGATTGACGTTCAACAGAAGATTGCCTCCCTTGGTAACGCATTCCACCAGTTTTTCAATGATGGTTTCCGGGGACTTGATGTTGGTGTCGTAGCGGTTGTAGCCCCATTTGTCGCTCACCGTCATGCAGGATTCCCAGTCCACGCCGGGATATCCGCGCCGGGGGATGAAGCGTTCCGGAGTAATATAGTCCCCGCAGCGCAGGTCCAGCGTTCCGGCCTGGTCCTTGTTCAGGCCGGAATAGGCGTACAGGCGGTTGTTCATGATGACGCCGGGATTGATGGAGCGCACCATGTCCATCAGTTCCGGCGCCTTCCAGCCTTTGGCCCCCTCCATGGCTCCCTGGGAGTAATCCCACCACATGATGTCGATGGGCGCGTAACGGGTCATCAGCTCCCGGACCTGGGCGTGCAGGTATTTCTGGTAGGCGGCGTGGTCGCGGGGAATGTTTTTCCTGTTAAGCATGGCCGCCTGCCCCGCAGGGTAGCAGAGATCCGGGCAGATGGTGTTGTCATAAGACGGGTGGTGCCAGTCAATGACGGAGTGGTAGAGGCCCACTTTCAGGCCGCGCCTGCGGCAGGAGTCCACATATTCGCGAATGATGTCCCTGTTCACGGCGCTTTTGGCGTCGTAATCCGTCAAGGCGCTGTCAAACAGGCCGAAGCCTTCATGGTGCTTGCTGGTGAGCACTATATATTGACACCCCGCATCCCGGGCGAGCTGGGCCCATTCTTCCGTCAGTCCTTCCCTGGGCTTGAACAGGGGCAGGGCTTCCGCGGCGTAGGTGTCCGTATCCACTTCCACGTTTTTTTGAATCCATTCGGAACCTCCGGGCCTGCCTTTCCATTCCCCGGCCAGTCCGGAATACAGGCCGTAGTGGATGAACATGCCGAATTTGGCGTCCCTCCACCATTCCATGCGCCGGTTGCGTTCCTCCGCCGTTTCTCTGACTGCGGCATGGTTGGCATCCGCAGGGAGGGGGAGGCCGGGCGCTGCTGCCGAAAATTCCGCGGGAACGGTGGCCGGGAAGCCCTGCTTCATTCCGCCGTCGCGCAGCCGGGCTGCGAACTGTTCGTCCAGGGCCAGCGCAGGCTGTCCGTTTTCCGTAATGATTTTAGTGGCGGACTGCTGGGCCGGGGCGGGAAGTCCCAGAGTGACGGCCAGGGCGGAAATCGTGGCTATGTTCATGGTTGTTCAGAATGGTGTGAGGCTGGGGGGGGAGGCTGAACCTGCTTAAATGACGTCCGTATCCGCGTAGCTGCCCAGAATCTTCAGCATGGAGCAGTGCTGCTCCAGCTCCGGAAGGGTTTCCCGTAAGGGGGATTCCTGAATGTGGCCGGCGGCATCTATGTAAAAGACGTATTCCCAGTTGATGACTTTGGACGGGCGGGATTCAATGCGTATCAGGTTATTGTTGTGTCGCTGGAAGCAGTTGACTACTTCCGCCAGGGTGCCGGGTTTATGCTGGATGCGGATGAGCAGGGAGGTGCGGTCCCTGCCGCTGGGCTGCGTTTCCTGGCGTCCGATGACGGCAAAACGGGTGGTGTTGCAGGACTGGTCCTGCACGTCTTCTTCCAGGATGTTCAGGCCGAACAATTCCGCGGCCAGCGGACAGCCGAGGGATGCCGCGCCCATGGCGGCGTTCTCCTTGGCAAGAATGCTGGCTTTCGTGGTGGAGGACGTTTCCACGAGTTCCGCGTTTGGGAAATGCCGCTGGATCCAGTTCCGCGTCTGGCCGAGAACCTGGGGGTGGGAATACAGGATGCGGATGTGTTCCCGCGGAATATCCGCCATCAGGCTGTTGCGGATGTTCAGATTGACCTGGGCGCAGATTTTGAGGGGTGAGGTGACGAAAAGATCCATCACGGCGGTGACGGAGCCTTCCGAAGAGTTTTCCACGGGAACTACGCCGTACTGGGCCTTCCCCCGGTCCACCATGTCAAACACGTCCTTGAAGCTCTGGCACGGAATGAGTTCGCAGCTTTTTCCGAACTGCTTGAGGGCCGCCTGGTGGCTCCAGGTTCCTTTGGGGCCCAGGTAGGCAATGGTCAGGCCGCCTTCCAGAAAAAAGGAGCAGGAAATGATTTCACGGTAAATAGCCTGGAGGGAGGCTTCCGGCAGCACGCCCGCATTAAGGCGGTTCAATTTGTTGAGCAGGACCGTTTCCCGTTCGGGAACGAAGATGGGGGAATTTTTTTCCTTTTTAATACGCCCGACTTCATGCACCCATTCGGCGCGTTTTTTCAACAGCTCTACAATCCGGGCGTCCACCTCGTCAATGGCCAGACGCGCCTTTGTCAGGGCGATAGTCTGTTCATCCGTGTTTCCGCTTTTTTGCTGCCTGGGGGGATTGTCCGGAGAGGCGTCCTCCCCGTGGTGCGTGGTCTCCATGTCTCTGTGAAAGCTGTGTGGTTAAAGCCGTGTCAGGGTAGCGGTTCCGGGGGGGCAAATCAAGATTAAAGGGGAGGTCTCCGCCGCGGATTCTTCTTGCATGCCCGGAAGATGCCGGGCAGGTTCATTTCTCCTTGATTGATGAAAAGAATATTGTTCCCGGCTGACTGTGACTGTGGACGTGAACGCTCCTGCCGGAAAGGGGGCGTAAGAAGGTGAACGGCGGGTCTGTTGCCGCATCTTTATCCGCAAGGATGGGGGCGTCGGATGACGGCGGATTGCTGACGAAGGCCGGGCCGGCTCTGGGATTTGAAAATGGCGCTTTCCCGTATTCTGTCCGTTGAAGCGGCTTCCGCTGCCGGGAAATGGCAGGGCGGCTTTAGTTCCGTCCCCCGTCTTCCTGTACCGGGCGCGGCTCCGGGATGGCCCCGTAAAGCCCGTTGGGGAAGAGTTGGAGCCACGGGGTGTATTCCGGCGGGACGGGCGCTTCGAAATCCATGCGCTTTCCCGTGCGCGGGTGGTCGAAGCCCAGCCGCCACGCGTGGAGCATGAGCCTGCCGGGTTTTGCCTTTTGCCGGGCGGGTTTGGCGTAAATGGGGTCCCCGATGAGCGGATGGCCCAGATGGAGCATGTGCACGCGTATCTGGTGGGTTCTGCCCGTGTGCAACGTGCACAGAACCAGGGAGGAGTCCGTGGACGGGTCCGCGCAGAGCAAATCGTAGTCCGTAATGGCGGCTTTCCCGGAACCGGGATTGACTACTGCCATTTTCAGGCGATTGACGGGATGGCGGCCGATATGGGTGAAGACCGTGCCGGAACTTTGGGAAGGAATGCCTTGGACGACGGCCAGATAACGCTTTTCCGTGCTTCGGGCCGCGAACTGCGCCGTCAGGGATTGATGGGCGGCGTCATTTTTTGCGATGACCAGGCAGCCGGAGGTGTCCTTGTCCAGGCGGTGGACGATGCCCGGGCGTTCCACTCCGCCGATGCCGGAGAGGTCCCCGCAGTGGTGGAGCAGGGCGTTTACGATGGTGCCGTCCGGGTTGCCGGCCGCGGGATGCACGACCATGCCGCTTTCCTTGTTGATGACGACCACGTCTTCATCTTCATACAGGATGTCCAGGGGGATATCCTGAGGCTGGGCTTCCGCCGGTTCCGGCTCCGGAATGCGGACGGTGATGGAATCACCGCGGGAGACGGGGTTTTTAGGCTTGGCGGGAGAGCCGTTGACCAACACGTCCCCGCTTTTGATCAGGTTCTGAATCCTGGAGCGGGAAAGCTCCGGAAGGTGGGCGGCAAGGTATTGGTCCAGGCGGATTTTCCCGTCGGCGTCGTCCGTAGTCAGATTCATGTTCCGTGGAGTTTGGTCAATGGCTGTAGGCGGAGGGCGGCAGGTCAATAAAAGTGTAGTCCAGCCCGTAAACATCCTTGAGAAGAAGCCCCAGGGCCTTTACGCCGAACGTCTCCGTAAAGTAGTGGCCGCCGAAGACCAGATTGACTCCCAGTTCCTGGGCCAGGGGGATGTTCCAGTGGGAGCCTTCCCCGGTCACGTAGGTGCGGCAGCCGAGGGCCGCTGCCTGGGCAAGATCATCTCCCGCGCCTCCGGTACAGATGAAGACATCTCCGGCCGGAGCCTCCGGGGAATCTTTCCAGAAGGCCTGCACGGGCGTGCCGAGGACGGTTTCCAGTTTTTGCTCCAATTCCGCGCATGTACCTGAAAATTCTCCGTGCGTACCGAGGGAAACGCCGTGGTAGTCCAGCCCATCATGGGAGCATGGCCGGAGGCCGCAGGCCTTCGCCAGCAGGGCATTGTTGCCGTATGCGGGATGGACGTCCAGAGGAAGGTGGGCGGCGTAAATCGCCAGGTTCCCGTCCATGGCGGCTTTCAGTTTCCGGTAGGCGATGCCGGTAATGGGCTGCATGGGCTGCCAGAAAATGCCGTGGTGAAGAAGGAGAAGATCCGCCCCTGTTTCCAAGGCTGCATGAATGGCCTTTTCTGAGCCGTCCACGGCGGCGGCCACCTTGGAAACGGTGCCCTCGTTTTCCAGTTGAAGGCCGTTCAGGGCGCGGGGAGCGTCCGGAATGGAATCCACGGAAAGGATTCCGTCCAGAAAGGAAATGGCGGTGTGCAGCTCAATCTTGCTCATGCGGGAGGAATGGTTAGTTGTCTTCCGAAAGGCTGGCGCCGAGCAGACGTACGGCGTCCATGTTCAGGATAAAATAATTCGGGGTTGTATTGACTCTGCCGTAATAAAACCTGCTGTATCCGGCTTCTCCCGCCGGGGCGATTTCCAGCGTGATGACTTTGTCTTCCGTTTCCGGTTCCGGGGCAAAGGTAATATCGCCGGCGCCGGATTTGGTTGGCACGGGGCCCGCATCCTTGTAAGACTGGAGGACGAGTTTCAGGCGGAAAACGGGATTTTTCAGGGCTTCATGCGCCATGACGTCCGTATAGGGGAGCCAGGCGCTCACTTCCATTTTTTCCAGTTCGTCCAGATAGCGGTTGGCGCGGTTCGGGTTGATATTCAGGGTTTCATCCTTCCCGTTCCTGGAAGCCGTCCATGAATCGTCCAGACGGTCGAATTTTAGAATCAGGGGGCCTCCGGAACCGATGCGTTCCAGGTGCATTTCTCTGAGGTCAAACCTGCTGAAGGAAAGAAGCCTCTTTTTTTTCCAGGCCAGGGCATCTGCCAGCAAATCCCTCATGTAGGCGTTGTCCAGTATGGCGACGGTGGGTTTCCCGGCCTGTCGGGCATACCAGGAACCGTCCGCTCCCTTGGAGAAAAACACCGTCACGGGGGGGCGGGGTTCTTCACCGGGTTTGGGCAGAAGGGACATGGTGAGCGTCATTCTGGGGTTATCCAGCCCGTACACAGAAAGATCCGTAGCCTTGTCCGAGGCGAAGCCGGCCACTTTTCCCTGTTTAACGGTTTTCAGCAGGGAAATGAGATGCTCCGGATTAGCTTCCTGGTAACGGGCTCCCTCTGCCGTGTACAGCCAGGTGGGTTTGATGCCTTTTTTCTCATCTCCCTGAATGAAGCGGGCAATGGTGGGATAATCCTGAAAGCTCTTGCGGATGGAAAGGCCGGTAATTTTGTAATCCCCGATGTCCGTCAATTGCTTGGAACGCAAAAGATCCAGATCCAGCGGAATATTGCGTACGCCGGGGATTTCCTTGTTGGTTTCCGTCGTTTGCGCCAGTTCAAAGACGGCCTTGCGGTCGGAAACGGTGGCCTTGACCAGTTCGGACAGGCTGCCGTTGTCCGAGGGAGGGTAAATCCGGAGCGTGACGGGCTGTTCCTCCATTTGCAGGGATTTGCCGTCCCCTGAGAGGCGGCCTGTGAAATTCCTGATGGAGACGGAGGTGATTTGATCATCCGTCATGTCCGGTACGCTTGTTTCCTCCGGGTTGTACACGCGCACGGCGGTCAGCTTCTGAAGCGTGCCCAGAAGCACCTCCATCATGGCCGGGTCCGTATCCAGGGAAAGGGGATGCGTGATTTTCCAGGGGGAGCCGGGAGTCTTGCGCTCCAGGGCGATGCGCTGGCCCCGATTGTTGATTTCAATGGAGGCAGGCATGGCCGGATGCAGGAGCAGGGGACGGTGGTCCCGAAGCTGGCGGATGCCGGATTTGAACAGAGGAAGAATGTTGCCGGTGCCCACCAGAATGCGGGTGTCCCGGCCGTAGAAATCCGTCTGCATATAGGTGGTGTCATCCGTGGTCTTGTTCTCCGGATCGTCCACCAGCCAGGGCGCCGGGGAACCCAGCGTATAGCGCGCCACAGTGGAGGAACGCTTTCCGTCGTCGCTCATTTCCTTGAGAGTGATGGTAACGGGAGTGGTCTTCACGCCGAATTCCTTCAGGGAGGCGGAATCAATCTTGTGCACGGGCAGCGCGTCCACGATGCTGGTGGAATACGTGTACTGGAGAATGGCCGCCGCCGCGCGAGGGTCCATACGGTCGTTCCAGGGCTTTTCGCACCACCAGACGCCGTTGGGTTTGCGGCGGAATTCCGCGACATCCCCCACGCAATTGATGCGCATCCAGGAAACCTCGTTCATTTCTTCCCGGGTGTACGGGAAAAGCCGTTCTCCGGAACTGAAAGCGGTGCGCCCGATGATGCGGGACAGGTTGCCGTCAATGGTGAGGAGCACCGCCGCGCCGACAGAAGCGAGGGCGATGAGGATGAGAAGGATAAAGCGGAATGTGCGCATGTGCTTCCGGTAATGGGCGTGGATGGGGTTAATGACGGCGCGTGTTCCAGATAATCAGGGCGATCAGCAGCGCCAGCAGGGGGAGGCCGATATTCGTCAGGAGTTCCAAAACGCCCAGGGCATTGCGGTCCAGATTCAGCTTGACGGTCAGGTCATGGCGGGAGCCGAGGCCGCGCAATTCTTCACGGTCCGTCATCCAGCCGATCAGCGTACGCATGAAATCCCTTTGTTCCGGTTTGATTTGCCGGGGCTGAAGCAGGTCCGTATTGCCAAGCAGAACCAGGCGCCCGGTAGTCTTGTTCTGGTTCACGTCCCCGGCATTCCCCCGGATGAGGGCCGCGCCGATCATCAGAGGACCCGGATTGTCTTCCCTCGCGTCGAACTTGGCTGGGAACTGGTTGTATTTGGTTTCTCCATAATAATCCTCCGTGGTTACCAGAAGGGGATACGGCGTAATGCGCTTCTGTTCCATGGCCGCATTGTCGGAATCCAGGATAAGGGAGATGCTCTCCCCTTCCAGCCCGGTGCTGGAATTCCAGAATTCACGGGTGCAATTCAGGGAGGGAGCGAAAATGGAGTTAATTTCAAAAACGGAACGGTTGCCCCTGTTGCGGAGCATCACGCGGTCATTCTGGGGCCGCAGCCCCTGTTCGCGGAGAAAGCGGTAGAGCTGTCTGGGGGTGTCATTCCGGGGTTCCAGCATGATCAGGATGGCGGCGTTCGGGCGCGCCCAGTACCGCTGGAGCACTTCCGCCTCCTGCGGGGACAGATCATATTTGGAACCGATGATCATAAATCCCGCGGCATCTTCCGGAATCTCTTCCAGACCGCTCATGCGGATGGGCACAAGCTGCAGGTTGACGGAACGGCAGATTTTGCCCAGCGTCGTGAAGATGCTTTCCTCCTGGTTGTTGCTCAGGGCCTCGTTGAAGTTGCTCTTGTCCGCCGCGATATAGATTTTACGCGGTTCGCCGTTGGCCGCCCCGTAAATGCCGGCAGTCATCATGTCTTCAATCTGGAGGGCCACCGCCTTCATGCTTTTGCCGTCCGGCCCGGGGGCGTACACTACGAAGGCGTCTCCAGGCAGGATGCGCACGTGGGCGGCGTCCGCCTGGGTGCCTTCAAACGTCTTGAGCGCTTTTTCCGTATCTTCCCGGGCATCAATGATGACCAGGTTCTTCTTGAATTCAATTCCGTAGATATTGGAGATTTCACGTGCCTTGTTCGGCTGGCGGAGGGGATCCACGTACTCCACCTTCACTTTGCCGTTGGAATAACGTTCGTACTCCTCAAGCAGAGAACGCATGCGGGTATAGTTTTGCGTGGTGCGCAGGAAAGCGAACGTGATTTTGACGGGTGTTTTGCGCTTCTGGATTTCCGGAGACTGGAGCATGTTGATGCTCTGGCGGGATATTTCATAACGCTGGTCTTCCGTCAGGTCCCGGCGGTAATACTCGTGGCAGCCCACGTAATTCAGGCATACGACGATAAGGAACAGCAGGAAAAGCTTGATCCAGGTCATCCAGGGGCGTTTGACCTTGCGGGCGGCGGGCTGGGAGGCTTCCGCGGCCGCGGCGGGGGTGTCTGGTGTTTCGCTCATAGATAAAAATGAAAAGGGGTGAAGGCGGGATGAATCAGTGTTTCCAGCGGCGGTGGTCAATGATGCGGATGGTGACGGCCAGCGTCAGGACCGTCATGGTCAGGTAAAATACGACGGGGCGCGTGTCAACCAGCCCGGCGGAAAAGCGGTCCAGATGTTCCGAGCAGGACATGTAGTGGAAAATCCCCGCCGCGGGGAATTCCCCCCACACCACGGGAATCAGCCCCATGAAGAAAATCAGAACCAGGAGGCCGATGGTGATGATGCCGGAAATAATCTGGCTGCCCGTCATGGAGGAGGCGAAAATGCCGATGGCCGTGAACCAGGCGCCGATCAGCAGCAGTATGGCGTATGCCCCGGCCCAGTCCGCAAGGCGGTAGGGAAGAACCATGCCCGCGTCATATCCGTAAATCCACTGCACAATCAGGTTGGACCAGTCCGCCAGGGTGGGGTAGAGAAGCATGGGCAGCCACAGGATGATGTAAAAGGCGTACGCGGAGAAGTATTTTCCCAGGACCACCTGCCATGTCTTGATGGGCGTGGTAAGCAGGGATTCCAGCGTTCCCGTCTTTTCTTCCTCCGCCAGGGAGCGCATGGTGAGCAGCGGGAAGATGAACAGGAAGTAAAACCAGAACATGGGGGAGTGCAGGATGAAGAACAGGATGCCTTCCTTCTGCGGGGCCAGTTGAAAAGCCTTCAGCGTGCCGGACAGGGAGACGCTCTGAAGGGCCATGACGAAAGCCAGGATAACCCATCCGTACGGAGTCATTACGTAGCTTCTGAGTTCTTTTCTGAAAATGGTAAGTACTGGAGACATGGGGAGAAAAGGGAAATGGGAGGTGGTGGATGGGCGGGGCTGGAAAAATGGGGGTTAATCTTTGCGGGTCATTTCCACGAACACTTCTTCCAGCGTGGGGGTGTGGCGGTAAATATGGCGCAGGGGGCATCCCTGTTCCGCAAGGAGGCGCGCGGCCTTTTCACGGGTATCCGTCCCGGCCTCCGCGCGTACGGTCAGCGTATGCCAGCCGTCGGCGTCCGTTCCTTCATGGATGACCTTCTTCACATGTTCCAGGTTTTCCAGTTTCTGCGTAATCAGGGCCAGGTCTCCCCGGAATTCCAGCGTAATCTTGCCGGCTGCCCGGAGGTTGGCCGTCAGGTTGGAGGGGGTATCCGCCGCCTTGATAGTTCCCTGGTCAATGATGATGACCTTGTTGCAAATCATTTCCACCTCACTGAGAATGTGGGTGGAAAGAATAATGGTGTGGTTGGCCGCCAGGCCTTTGATCAGCTCGCGTATCTGGCGTATCTGGTTGGGGTCAAGACCGTTGGTAGGTTCGTCAAGGATCAGCAGGTCCGGTTCCCCCAGCAGGGCGTCCGCCAGGCCTACGCGCTGGCGGTAGCCTTTGGAAAGGGTGCGGATCATCTTGCGGCGCACGGGATCCAGGCCGCATTGTTCTACAACCTTGGAGACGGCAGGCCAGATCTGCTTGGAAGAAATGCCTTTAAGCCTGGCGCGGAATTTCAGGTATTCCGTGACGCGCTGATCGTCGTAAAGAGGCACGTGTTCCGGCAGATAACCCAGATGTTTGCGAGCCTCCAGGGGATTTTTCACAATGTCGAACCCCGCAATCGTGGCTGTGCCGGAAGTGGGGGGCAGATAGCCGGTCAGCATGCGCAAAGTCGTGGTTTTGCCTGCGCCGTTCGGCCCCAGGAACCCTACGATTTCCCCCTTTTCAATCTGGAAGGATGCATTCTTTACCGCTTGAAAGCGGCCAAACTCTTTGGAAAGCTGGTCGGCGTGGATCATGGAATCAATGGGAACAGGGTGATTCTAATCCAAACCGCTTTCGCCTCAAGCTTATTCTCCCCCGCGCCGCGGAAGCGCTTCTTCCGTTTGAAAAGCCATGGGGGCTAAACGGGGCCGGAGCTTTTCCCGCCTGGCCGGCAGGGAACGAAGAGAAGGGAAATCAATCCCTCAGCTCTTCTTCCAGCCTCTGGACGATGTCCCTCACGCGCACATCCTCTTCCATACGGGAGGCTACCAGCTTGTTCGCATGAATGACGGTGCCGTGGTCCCGGCCGCCGAATGCCTGGCCGATATCTTTCAGGGAGCGTTCCGTCAGGCGGCGGCTCAAGTACATGGCGATCTGGCGCGGAAAGGCGATGCTGTTGGGGCGGCGCTTGCCGGTCAGGTCGCTCACCTTGAGTTCGTAAAAATCCGCCACGCGCTTCTGGATGGAATCCACGGTCAGGATGCGGCTTGTTTCTTCCCGCAGGATGTCGCGTAGAAGCTGCTCGATTTTGGCGATGTCAGGCATGTCTCCGGACAGGGAAGTAAAGGTGGCCACACGGAGCAGCGCGCCTTCCAGACGGCGCACGCTCTTCTGGATGCGGCTGGCCAGAAACTCCAGAATTTCGTCGGAGACGTTCATGCCGGCCCGGTCGCGCTTGCTGCGCAGGATTTCCAGCCGTGCGTTGTCGTCCGGAAGGTTCAATTCTACCGTAAGGCCGGATTCCAGGCGCGCCGCCAGCCGGGGGTCCAGATTGGAAATGTCGCATGCGGCGGCATCCGCGCAAATCACGATGGTTTTGTGGGCATGGAACAGTTCGTCAAACGTATGCAGGAATTCTTCCACCGTTTTTTCCTTGCCGGAGATAAATTGCACATCGTCCACCAGCAGGACGTCAGCCTTGCGGTATTTGCGGCGCAGTTTGGTGAAGCTTTGTCCGTTCTGGGTTCGGGAAGCGTCAATAAATTCATTGGCGAACTGTTCGCCCGTGACGTACACCACATTGGTGGATGAATCCTGATGGAGCACTTCATGGCCGATGGCCTGGAGCAGATGGGTTTTGCCAACGCCGGATTTTCCGTACAGGAAAAGCGGATTGAACAGGGGCCGTTCCGACTGGGCGGCGGACAGCCCGGCCTGATACGCGAAGCGGCTGTCCTCATAAACCACGAACGAATCGAACGTATATAAATCATTCAGGCATGCCCTGGCTGCCGGGGTGCGCTGTTTTTTGACTGGTGCGGCCGGGGAATCCGCCGCCTGCGGCGTTTTGGCCCGGGAGGAGGCCTTTTGCGGCTGGCCTTCTGCAGCGGGCATGGAAGCCACTTCATCCGTGCAGACGAACTTGATCTGGCGTTCCGTGCCCAGAGCCAGCATGGCGGCCTGCTTCAGCTCCGGCGTATAGCTGTTTTCCACCCAGAGGGCGGCCATAGGATCGTCGCACACCAGCGTCAAAGCCTTCCCTGAATCCTCCAGCAGGGAAAACTTGGGAAACCACAATCCATACACCTCCGGGGACATGATTGTTTGCAGGGCTCCCGTGATTCTGGACCAGGTGGCAGACAGTTCTGATGGCGGCGTCATTGTTATTGGAAATAAAAGATGTTGCTGGTTAGAAATAGCCGTAAGGCGTTCCGTCCCGCTACGAGGCCGCCCTGCGGATGGAACCGTATCAGGTTCCTCCGCAGCCGTGACAGCTCGTGGCGTTCATCGGGGTGGAGAAGGCGAACTCATCCGCTTTCAGTCCGACACCCCGGTTGACGGGAGCGCCAAATTACTGATTTGCGTCTGAGGAAAAAATATCTTTTTGAAACAGCGCGAGTCATCGTTCCGCGGCTCTACGTTCCACGGGGGTTCCACATGAAAAAATATTTTGTTCTTGCTTCCTCCGATAATTTAGTACTCCTGAGTATATTTTCTGTATGACGTTGTGAATTACTTATTATCAATATGTTATTATGTTGTTACTGGGCTGGGTGACGAAAAGGGCATGATTACGCCGCCGGAAATCAACCACTTACAGGAACCGGAGCGGAATTGCCCGGGAAGATGCGGAAGGGAGGCGGTCCGCATGGTTGACAACGGCCGGCCGGGAACCTAACGTGGGTTGCATCATGGAACAGCCAGAGGAAGCATGCCTGTCTCTTTGCCGGGGGAAATTTCTGGAACTCCTGAAAGAAGGAAGGTGGGAATACGTGCGCCGGGTTAATGCCACTGGAGCCGTCATGATTGTGGCCGTGACGAAAGAAGGAGAACTGCTGCTGGTGGAAGAATACCGCGTTCCCCTGCATGCCCGGACTGTCGGACTGCCCGCGGGGATTTCCGGGGATGAAGGGGAGGAAAGCACGCTGCAATCCGCCCGGCGTGAACTGGAAGAGGAAACCGGATACCGTGCGGACTCCTGGACGTATCTTCTTGCGGGTCCTTCCTCTCCAGGATTGACTACGGAAATGGTATCTTTCTATCTGGCGGAAGGCCTGCATCGAATATCGGAAGGAGGAGGTGTGGCTAACGAAAATATCACGGTGCACCGCATTCCGCTTCCTCTGGTGCATGGCTGGCTGATGGAGCAGATGGAACAGGGAAAAGTGGTGGACCCGAAAATCTTTATGGGCCTCTATTTCCTGTCTCGCTCTGTCAGTGGCATGGGACTGGAGGCATCATAATGTCCCGCGCCGTAAATGCCCGTATGCGGGAAACGGCCTGGGACGCAGGCCGTGTGAAACGGATGAGTGGAAAAAATGATTCATCAGTAATAATTTACCTGAAGGGAAAAGCGGGTTGCCGTGATAAAATGCTCCTGAGCCATAAAAAAATCTGGACATTCTTTCCAATCTGGGCTAAATATTTCCCCGCCTTACGGCATCAACCACTTAACGGCAGGGTAGCTCAGTGGTAGAGCAGAGGACTCATAAGCCTTTGGTCGGGTGTTCAAATCACCTCCCTGCTACCATTTTTAAAGCCCCTTAAATCATTGGATGTAAGGGGCTTGCTATTTGGTGAGATGTGCAGAATTCCCATCCTGGCCGCTGGTTCTGGAATATCAAGAGTTGTTGCAATTCTGTAATGAATGCGAGTTAGGGATATTTTCTAAAATTTCTTTCCCGTCTTGCAGTTGAATCATAAAAAAGAGCATGGGCTTGTCACCGCCTGCTTTCCTTCCAGAGAAAACAGGTTCAAAAAAGGCGCGCGCGGTATGCGGCCGGTTTCTTATTTCAATCTGAGGCCAAAAACCCCTGATTTGCGACCGCTGAGTTCCAGGGTGCGCAGACGTTCCGGAGGCAGGCTGTCGCGGGAAAATTCCGCGTAATGCATGCGGTCCCGGAAGTAATGGACGGCGCTTTGGGAGAGGGCGAAGATGAAGTCCATGCCCATTTCCTCCGCTTTCCTTTTGGCGAATTCACATAATGCGCGGCCGTAGCCGCGGCCTTCATGGCGGTGCTTGATATACAGGCAGCCCAGTTCCGCGCTGTGGTGTTCCGGGTAGGGATAAACGGCAACGCAGCCTACGATGCTGTCGTCCAGGGTCAGCACGTAGTAACTGTCCATCCTGGCGGCGATGTCTTCGTAATTCCGGTTGACCAGTTTGGAGTCCACCACGGAACGGGCGATCATGGAGAGGAGTTCCGGAATGTCTTCTTCCTTCAGCGGGCGTATTTCCCGGTAGGAGTCCGTGTGGACCATGGTGCCTACGCCTTCTTCAGAGAAGAGTTCCTCCACCAGCACGCCGCGCATTTTTCCGTCCAGCAGATGCACGCGGGGGATTCCCGCCCGGCAGGCTTCCGCCGCCTGGTCAAGCAGTTCGCGGTGGGTCACGTTTCCTGCCAGCCCCGCTACTTCCGATTCCAGAATGGCGGCAATGGGGCGGCCGTCCAGAGACGGAACCTTGTGGTCATTGAGCAGGGCAATGTATTTGGAGGCCCCCAGGCTGAAGGCCATATGGACGGATTCCGGGTCAAAAGAGCCGGAACGGCCGGAAGCCACCACGGGAATCTGGTGGCGCCCCAGGATTTCCCGGACTCTTTCCCGGACAAGCTGGCCGCCTTTCAACGGCGCTTCCACCAGGGCGGAGCGCATTTCACAGACGCGCGTGTGTTCGTACAGCGCGGAGGCATCCGCCCCTTCCACAATCAGAACGGGCCTGACGCCTATTTCCTGCAGTACGTCCAGATCCAGCAAAGCGTCCACCAATTCCCTGGAATCCACCAGGGGGCGTTCCACATGCACGGCAAAGATTTTATCTCTGAAGTACGGAACATACTCCAGCACGGAACGGACATTGGCGGATTTGTTGAGCGGGAGCGTAGCCAAGGCGGACCGGAAGCTTGGGGCCGGGGGGAACGGGAATATCCGCTTCCCCCGGCCTGTAAATGATGCGTGGCGTTTTTAGAATGTGCGGGTATCCGCGGAATCCCGGTTGTCCATGGTTTCCGCGAAGTCCTGGGAGTCCAGAGTGACGGCAGTTTCTTCCCCGTCTCCGGAGGAGGGCGTTTCCGCCGGCGCCTGGGGGGCTTCCTCCCTGCGGAGGACGACGCTGACCTTGCGCTTGGGCATGACCAGTTTGGGTTCCGCCACGGCGGGTTTGTAACCTTCCCCAATGGTGGTGGCGTCGGAAATGACGGCCGGGGCCTGTTCCGGTTCCGTCTGCTGGGCGGCTTGTTGTTCACGTGCCCGGGAGACTTGTTCCCTCAGGGCGGAGAGCAGATCCGAAGGCATGCCGTCAAAACCGATTTCCGGCAGGCTGGTTCCGCCTTCCTGGTTTTCGTCGGAAGATTCGAACTGGGGTAGGCTGGCCAGGAAGTCCTCAAAGGCGTCCAGGTTGGTGGTGCTCTTGAAGAGGTTGCTGATGGCTTCTCCCTTGATGCTTTCCATCAGGGTGATGAAGAGATCGTAGGCTTCCGATTTGTATTCCACCAGGGGGTCTTTCTGCCCCTGGGCGCGGAGGCGCACGCCTTCCCGCAGGGAGTCCATGTTGTACAGGTGTTCCTGCCACATTTTGTCAATGGCTCCCAGGATGATCTGGCGTTCCATGTGGTCCAGGTATTCCGGGCGTTCGCGGGAAGCTTTGTCTTCGTAAGTGGCCTTGACTTTGTCAGTGAGGAAGGCGATGGTGTCGTCTATGGGCCGTTCTTCCAGTTTGGCGGCTTCCGCCGTGAGTCCCAGCGGGAAGGATGCGTTCATCCAGGCGAGCAATTCGTCCGGGTGGGTGACGCCTTCCGCATCCGGGTCCAGGAATTCATGGGCGCGCGTAGCGATTACTTCTTCCAGAATATCGTAAATCATTTCACGCGGGTTTTCCGTGGAGAGCACTTCATTCCGGTATCCGTAAACGATTTCGCGCTGCTTGTTCATCACGTCGTCATAGTCCAGCACGTGCTTGCGCCACATGTAGTTGCGCTGTTCCACCCGTTTCTGGGCGGATTCCACGGATTTGTTCAGGAAACTGTGTTCCAGGGCTTCGCCGTCGGCCACGCCCAGGCGTTCCATCATCTTGGTCATGCGTTCTGCCGCGCCGAAGTTGCGCATCAGGTCGTCTTCAAAGGAGATGAAGAACTGCGAGGCGCCGGGGTCCCCCTGGCGGGAGCAGCGGCCGCGCAGCTGGCGGTCAATGCGGCGGGATTCATGGCGTTCCGTACCCAGGACGAAGAGGCCGCCGAGATCGGCGACGCCTTCGCCCAGCTTGATGTCCGTGCCGCGGCCCGCCATGTTGGTGGAGACGGTGACGGCTCCGCGCTTGCCGGCCTGCGCTACGATTTCCGCTTCGCGCTGGTGGTTTTTGGCGTTCAGCACTTCATGGGGGATTTTGGCCCTCTTGAGCATGCGGGAGAGCGTTTCGGAGGCGTCCACGCTGGCCGTGCCTATCAGGATGGGCTGGCCTTTGTCGTGAAGTTCCTGGATTTTGTTGACCACCGCATTGAATTTTTCACGGCGGGATTTGAAGATGAGGTCATTCTGGTCCTTGCGGATGCAGGGGCGGTTGGTCGGGATGGGAAGAACGTCCAGCTTGTAAATATCATGGAATTCCGCGGCTTCCGTTTCCGCCGTGCCGGTCATGCCCGCCAGTTTTTTGTACAGGCGGAAGTAGTTCTGGATGGTGATGGTCGCGTACGTCTGGTTTTCACGCTCCACTTCCACGCCTTCCTTGGCTTCCACCGCCTGGTGCAGACCGTCGCTCCAGCGGCGTCCCGGCATTTCGCGGCCCGTATTCTGGTCGATGATGATGACCTTGCCTTCCTTGACGACGTATTCCACGTCTTTTTCGTAAATGCAGTAGGCCTTCAGCAGCTGGGAGGTGGTGTGCAGGCGCGCTCCCGTTTCGTCAAGCTGTTTGGTCAGTTCATTTTTGCGGCGCAGTTTGTCTTTTTCCGTCAGGCGCGGGTCTTCGTCCATTTCCGCGAAGGCGGTTCCCAGATCCGGCAACACGAAATCTTCCGGATGGCCGGGGGAGATGACCTCCCTGCCTTTTTCCATCAGGTCGGCGTCGTGGGTTTTTTCATCCACAGTGAAGAACATTTCCTCCTTCAGCTTGTAGAGTTCCTTCTTGCGGGTATCCTGGTAAAGAGTCAGTTCATATTTTTCCACGATGCGGCGCAGTTCGGGATCCTGCATGGCGCGCAGGAAGGCGCGGTGGCGGGGCTGGCCCATTTTTACCTTGAACAGGCAGCGGCCCACTTCTTCCGTGCGGCCTTCCTCCTGGGCTTTCAGGGCCTGGGCCATCAGTTCGTTGCAAAGGTCCGTCTGGGCCTTCACCACGCGCTCAATGGCGGGGCGCAGGGTATCGTATTGCTGTTCCCGGGTGACGACCGCGGGGCCGGAAATGATGAGGGGGGTGCGGGCCTCGTCAATAAGGATGGAGTCCACTTCGTCCACAATGGAGAAGTAGTGCCCGCGCTGCACCTGTTCGGACTTGGAGGTTGCCATGCCGTTGTCGCGCAGGTAGTCGAAGCCGAATTCGGCGTTGGTGCCGTAAGTGATGTCGCAGGCGTATTGTTCCCGGCGGAGCTGGGAAGGCATCATGCTCTGGATGCAGCCGACAGTCAGCCCCAGGAACTGGAAGAGCATGCCCATCCATTCGGAGTCGCGGCGCGCCAGGTAATCGTTCACGGTCACCACATGCACGCCCATGCCGGTCAGGGCATTCAGGTAAACGGGGAGGGTGGCGACAAGCGTTTTCCCTTCCCCCGTGGCCATTTCCGCAATGTAGCCGCGGTGCAGGGCAATGCCGCCCAGCAGCTGCACGTCAAAGTGGACCATGTCCCAAACCTGTTTTTGTCCGCAGATATCGCGTTCTTCCCCGCAGAGCAGGCGGGCGCCGTGTTTGACGGCGGCAAAGGCCTCCGGCAGTATCTGGTTCAGATAACGTTCGCGCAGCTTGTCAAACTGGGGCGTGATGTTGTTCCAGGCGGCTTTCCCTTCTTCAATGGAGGCGGGGGTGGCTTCCACCGTGGGGAGGGAAGCGAATTCTTCTTTCAGGGATTCAAAACGGGCGTTCAGTTTGGCGGCTATTTTCTCCAGCTCTTCCCTGGGCGCGGCTTCCACAATGCGCACGGGGGGCAGATCCATGGGGAGGAAGCGATGGAGGTCCCCCTGCCATTCCCTCGTTTTCTCAAGCAGGAATTCCTGTCCCTTGCCGTTCCATGATTCTTCAATGGAAACGATTTGTTCCACAATGGGGCGCAGACGGCGCACTTCACGCTGGTTTTTGGTACCGACAATCTTGGTTAGAATCCACTTAATCATCTTTGTCTTGTTGAAAATTGACGAGGTAGAGTCGCTTTCAGCGGTCTAAGAATCGAAAAATACTAGCGGCTGCCGGAAGAAATGCAAGCACGGCCCTCCATTTGTGCCGATGATGACGTAATAGGCTGGACCTGGCTGGACGCCGCCGGAAACCCGGATTCATGACAGGCGCTTCTCTTGGAATGATTCCAAATTAATAATATTCTTTCTCCATGAGTCATTGCGAGGATGGGCGCATCCGCATCCGCGGCGCCCGTGAGCATAATTTGCAGAATGTGGATGTGGATATTCCCCTGGGGCGGCTGACGGTGGTGACGGGACCTTCCGGCTCGGGGAAAACAAGTCTGGCCATGCACACGCTGTACGCGGAAGGCCAGCGGCGTTATATGGAAACTTTTTCCCCGTACGTGCGCCAGTTCATGGACCGCATGGACAAGCCGGATGTGGACGCCGTAGAGAATATTCTTCCGGCCATCGCCCTGCATCAGCGCAACTCCGTCAGGACATCCCGCTCCACGGTAGGGACCATGACGGGGCTGAATGATTACTGGAAGTTTGTTTTCGCCCGTCTGGCCGTGGGCATTGACCCGGAAACAGGACGGGAAATCAAGCCGGAAACGCCGGGCACCATTGATGAAAAACTGCATGCGGACTTCCCCGCCGGAACGGAAGTGATGGTTTGCCTGGAGGTGGCGCGGCCCGAATCCGTGGATCTTCCCGCGTTGAAAAGGAATCTGGTGGCACAGGGGTATTTGCGCGCTTTTGCGCATGGAGAGACCCTCCGGCTGGAGGATGAGGATTGGACGCTGGAGGAAGGAGAACCGCTGCTGGTGGTTCAGGACCGCGTGAGGCTGACGGAAGACCAGAGGGAACGCAGGCTGGAAGCGCTGGAAACGGCCATGCGCCTGGGCGGCGGCGTGGCCCATGTGATTCCCCGTGTGGACGGCGTCTGGCTGCCCGCTTTGAAATTCCGCGGGGACTGGCATCCGCTGATGGAGCCGCGGCCGGGCCTGTTTTCTTTCAATTCCCCCCTGGGGGCGTGCCCGGAATGCCGCGGCTACGGGCGCGTCATCACGATTGACTACAACCGGTGCATCAAGCCGGAACTCAGCGTTCATGACGGGGCCATCCATATTTTTGAGGGGGACGGGAAAGTCTTTTCCGAATGCAAGCGGGACCTGATGCGCGGCTGGCGCAAAAACGCCCGCAAAGTCCGTCTGGATGTGCCGTGGAAGGATTTGAAGCAATGGGAGCGGGACTGGCTGCTGTACGGCGACGGCGATGACCCGGATGAAATGTATGAACAGGGGCTGTGGTACGGCATTGCGGGCTTTTTCAAATATCTGGAAAGCCGCACGCATAAGATGCACGTGCGGGTGTACCTGAGCCGTTTCCGCACGTATCAGGAATGCCCCTCCTGCCATGGTCTGCGCCTGAGGCCGGAAGCACTTCAATTCAAGGTGGGCGGCAAAAGCATGCCGGAACTTTCCGGCATGCCCATGGATGAGCTGCTGACCTGGGTGGATAGGTACGTGACGCCGCGGGCGGATGAAGACCCCGGCTTGAAACATGCCGTGGCGGAACTCAGGAGCCGCCTGGAATATCTGAATGAAGTGGGATTGGGCTACCTGACGTCCGACCGCTCCACGCGGTCCCTGTCCGGAGGGGAAATTGAACGCGTGAGCCTGACAACCTGCCTGGGCGCATCCCTGACGGATACGCTGTTTGTGCTGGATGAACCTACCGTTGGACTTCATCCCCGCGATACGTCCCGTTTGATTTCCGCCATGAACCGGCTCAAAAAGCGCGGGAACACCCTGGTGGTGGTGGAGCATGAGGAAGCGGTCATGCGCGCCGCGGACTGCCTGGTGGACATGGGCCCCGGTTCCGGACGGGAAGGGGGAAGGCTGGTTTATTCCGGGGAGCCTGCCCGGATTGGAGAAATTGCGGAATCCCTGACGGGGGCTTTTCTTTCCGGCAGGCGACGCATCGCGGTGCCCAAAAAGAGGCGTAAGCCGCGCCGGTTTCTGACCGTATCCGGCGCCACGCGCCATAACCTGCGCAAACTGGACGTGAAAGTGCCCTTGGGCGTCTTCACTTGCCTGACAGGCGTCAGCGGGTCCGGGAAAAGTACCCTGGCCCACGATGTTCTTTACCTGAACGCGCTGGTGGAGAAAGGAGCCGTATGTGAGGAAGAACCTGCCCGCGTCAAGTCCATCAAAGGCTGGGAACATCTGGATGAGGTGGTGATGGTGGATCAGAGCCCCATTGTCCGCACCCCGCGCTCCACCCCTGCCGTTTATGCCGGAGTTTTTGAAGAAATACGCTCCCTCTTCGCGGAAACGGAGACGGCCCGCGCGCGCGGCATGAAGCCCGGTTTCTTCTCCTTCAACAGCGGGGACGGCCGGTGTCCGCGCTGCATGGGCATGGGGAGTGAGAAGGTGGAAATGCAGTTTCTTTCCGACATTTTCGTGCAGTGTCCGCTGTGCCGCGGCTCCCGGTACGGGAGTGAAGTGCTGAGCGTGTACCGTGACAGCAGGAATATTGCGGACGTGCTCGGCATGACGGTAGCGGCTGCGCTGGAATGCTTCAGCGCGGAAAAAGGGGCCAAAGCCTCCCGCATCGCTTCCAAGCTGGGCGTGCTTCAGCGCGTAGGGCTGGGGCACCTGACCCTGGGGCAGCCTCTGAATACCCTTTCCGGCGGTGAAAACCAGCGCCTGAAGCTGGCTAAAATCCTGCTGGACCAGATCGGTTCCGGCGCGAACAGCCCCAAGATGCTGATTCTGGACGAACCGGGAACGGGGCTTCACTTTGCGGACATTGAAGTTTTGCTGGCCGTGTTCCGGGAACTGGTGGAGCAGGGGCATACCCTGCTGGTCATCGAACACAACCCGGAGTTCATCAAATCCGCGGACTACGTGATTGACCTGGGGCCGGAGGGCGGCGCCGGAGGCGGCCATGTGGTGGCCACGGGCACGCCGGAGGAAATTGTAGCCGCCGGAAAGGGATGTACGGGCAAATACCTCAGGGATGTGCTGGAAGGCAACCCTTCCGTTTACGACCCTGCGGACGCCGCCGTCCCGGAATCCGCGGACATGGATATACCGGAAGGCGTCATGGCCCTGCGGGGAGCGCGCCACCACAACCTGAAAAACGTGGATCTGGACGTGCCGCGGGGAGAAATGACCGTGCTGACCGGGCTTTCCGGCTCCGGGAAGAGCTCCCTGGCCTTTGATATCTTTTTCGCGGAAGGGCAGCGGCGTTTCATGGACGTCATGTCCCCGTACGCCCGGCAATTCACGGAACAGCTGGAAAGTCCGGACATTGACCGCCTGACCGGATTGCCACCCACGGTGGCTATTGAACAGAACATGTCCCGCGGAGGCACCAAATCCACCGTGGGAACCGTTACGGAAATCTGGCAATTCATGCGTCTGCTGTATGCCAAGCTGGGGCAGGCCTATTGCCCGCAGTGCGGCGTTCCGGTGGGCAAAAGGTCGGAATCGGAAGTGGTGGAGCTGGTGGCGAGGGAGCTGAAAAAACATGGCGGGCTAGCGTTGCTGGCCCCCCTCGTCAGGGGGCGCAAGGGGCATTACGCCGACCTGGCCCGCTGGGCGGAAGGAAAGGGATATGAGGAAATGTGGGTGGACGGCAAACTGGTTCCCCTGAGCGGATTCCAGCCGCTGGACCGCTATTCCAGCCATGACCTGGACTTGGTCGTTGCACGTCCGGAGGCCCCCTGGCCGCTGGAAAAGCTTGCCGGGGCGGTTCATGCCGCGCTGGAGATGGGGGAAGGGTTCCTGCAAGTGCTCCCGCCCGGTTCCGGCCGTCCGGAACTGATGGGCACCAGGCTGGCATGCGCCTCCTGCGGGCAATCCTTCCCGGAACTGGAACCGTACACGTTCTCTTTCAACTCTCCGCGCGGGTGGTGCCCCGTATGCCGCGGGCATGGAATCGTCGGCAAGGGGAAAGTAAAGGAAGACCATGCGCAATCCCTGCTGGAAGCCGAATTGAAATATGACAGGGAACTGGCGCGGCAGGCGGACGATGACAAGGGAATAACAACCTGCCCTGCCTGCCGGGGCGTGCGGTTGAATGAATTTGCCCGCTCCGTGCGGCTTCAGGGCGTGACTCCCGGTGACATTGCCTCCCTGCCTGCCGTGGCCGCCGCGGAACTGGTCAAAGGGTGGCGATTTGAACGGGAGGAAGCGCTCATTGCCCGTGACGTCGTGGCGGAAATCACGCAGCGCCTCGACTTTCTCCAGCGGGTGGGGCTGGGCTACCTTTCCTTGGACCGGAGCGCCACGACGCTCTCCGGCGGGGAAACCCAGCGCATCCGCCTGGCTTCCCAGCTGGGCTCCCACCTCCGCGGCGTGCTGTACGTGCTGGATGAACCGACCATCGGCCTGCATCCTCGGGACAACGAATTGCTGCTGGGCACGCTGGATGAACTCAAACGCCGGGGCAACACCCTGCTGGTGGTGGAACATGATGAAGATACCATGAGGCGCGCGGACCATATTGTGGACATGGGGCCGGG
>ULVL01062997.1_pt1 | contig 22683 bp, 16 predicted proteins | sample 1959381 | NCBI WGS metagenome assembly ULVL01 (sample SAMEA4835785, study PRJEB28245) | human gut metagenome | biome: gut microbiome; material: fecal sample | place: Denmark | collected 2008
TGAAAAAAGACAAGAAGAAATATTACAAAATTCTACAATAGAGCAAAAACTAAAAGAATATAAAGATATAAAAGCAGAATTGTTAGAAAAAGAAGAAACAGACAAATATAATATAGTCAATTCTTTCTATACAGGCAAACTAAATACAAAAGATTATACAGAAAAATTGGTAAAAGGAAGTTATGAAAAATTTATTCCTAAAGTTATACTAGAACAAGCAGATGAAAACAAAAAAGCAGAAATAAATATAAATTTATATAAGTTGTTAAATAGTTTATATGAATATAAAAATTATTTGAAGTTTAAATTTATAATAGATGATACGAGAAAAAAGTATGCAGAAAAAGAACAAAACAAAAATGCATATGCACAAACACAAAAAGAGATTGCCACTCAAGAAGCTAAACTAATGAAACTAAACAATAAAATAAATGGTGGAGGCTTATTTAAGAGATCAAATGAAAAATTATTAGCAGAAGCAAATGATTTAATTTTAAAAATTAAACAATTATACATAGAACTAGATAGAAACAAAATAAAAGATAAAATATATAATGAAATAAATGAAAATTCTACAGTGCTAGATGCACTTAAACTAGCAAGTTCATATTATACATATGTATATTATTGTATACAAGACAATATAAAAGATATAACAGAAGAAGAAATAGAACAACTTATTAAAGAATTAAGAGAATTTGTAAATTGGCCATATTATACAATTTTGGACAATATAACAATGTTAAACGAAAAAGATGTTTTGGTAATAATAAAAGATAGATATCAATTATTAAAAATAAATATAACAAAAGAAGATTTAGAACAAGATAATTTAGATACTGCAATAGTAGCATTAGAAAAAATTAAAATGAATGAAAACTTGTTAAAGAACAATATAAATATAGATGAATTAGAAAGTGAATGCGAATTTGGCAAAATATTAAAATCCAAATAAAATGTAGGGGCGATTTTAATCGCCCGCAAACTAAAATGGGGAAAATAAAAGATGAGACGATTGAACAAAAGGAAAACTGCCATAATATTAATAGTTATGATAATGCTATTAGTAGAAATTATAATATTAGGACTTTCTAGAGCTAATAATATAAAAGAAATACAAACAACTATTATAGATTATGGTAAAAAATTAGAAGATGATAATTTAATATTAGATGCTATAAATAGTGGCAAAGATAGTTACTATGTTGTTTTACCAAACATGATAAATAATAAAGTAGTAACCAACTATTATGTTGCTCTAAGAAATGACGGACAAAGCGAAGAAACAACAGCAACTGAAAATGCAGTAAGCAACGAAATAAACATTGATGAAGAGGCACAAATAAATACTGTTGTAGAAGATACAAGCAATACAGAGACAAACTTAGAAACAACAAAACAAGTTCAAATGGAAAAAAAACCAGGAGATAAACTATATTTAACAGCAACAGAAATAGAAGAACAGAAATTAAATGTAATAGCTAAATACGATGAAAAAGAAAAAAATGGACAACTATTATACAATAAACACCTAGAACAAATAATAGATGATAAAAACATAACAGTAGAAGGATACATGCCAGCAGATGCAATTCTTACTGTAGCAGTAGCAAATGAAGAGAAAACTAAAGAAGCACTAAAAGATGTTTTGAATAAAGATATTACATATAAAATAGCATATGATATAAAATTACTTTCAAATGAAAAAGAATATAATCCAACAGACTTTGATGAAAATGTTAAGGTGTCAATTTCTGGTGTAGATGCAATAGACAAAGAAAACCAAAAATATAAAGTAGTACATATAAATAATGAAAATAAAATAGAAGAAATAGAGAAGATAGAGCTTAAGGATAATGAAGTTGTGTTTGATGCCTCAAGCTTTTCAACATATGCACTTTTATTAGATGATACTATGAATTTGACCAATATGGCAATGCGCGCCAATGTAGCACCTAGAACATTAGATAATGCTATGACAGATACATGGGATGGAACAACTGCTGCAACAAGCTTTAAGTATGGAGATGGAACAGCTGCATCACCTTATTTAATACAAAGCTGTGCAGAATTAGCATTATTTAGAAATAATGTAAATACAGGAACAACATATTCTGGGCAATACTTTCAATTAGTAAGAAATTTAGACTTAAATGGTAATTATTGGACACCAATAGGAATAACAGAAAAACCATTTCAGGGAATTTTTGATGGAGCAGGTTATACAATATCAAATGCCAAAATAGCAATAGCAGCACTAACTACAAGTATAGATTCTTATGGCTTTTTTGGAAGTATAGGTGGAGGAACTTCTAAAGCAGAAGTTCGAAATGTAATGTTTGATTCTATTAGCATTCAAATAACTGCAAGCGGAAATACTGCAACTACTACAACACAAAAAGGATATCATATTGGAATAATAGTAGGAACACTTTACAAAAATGCAAATATTCTTAATAATAGTATAACAAATTGTTCAATAACGGCAGGAAGTACATTGACATTAGCAAACAATTCATTTAGGGTCGCAGTAGGAGGAGTGGCAGGTTTTGTTGCAAATGGATTTACTAAAAATAAAAATGGAATAACTATAAGCGAAACAGATCCAGGTTCTACTGCAAGATATAGTATAAAAAGTTGTTTCGCAGATGTTAATATAAATATAGGAACAAAATGTGCGGATGAGGCCAGTGCTGGACAATATGCAGTAGGTGGAATAGTTGGAATAATCCGCTCACAACCTGTATGGCCAGATCATTGTATGTATAATGGAAGCATTACTGCAAATGGATTTATAGGACCTATATTTGGCTATTTAAGAAATAGCACAAATTACACATCAACAAGTAATTATTTAACATTATGGCAAGGTAATGATGCAGGAAACTTGACAATGACAAGTGCATATTCAGCACCGATAACAATAAATGGTACATCTATTAATGGAACAGTAACTACAGGTAGCTCTACAAACAATATAGCAGCATCAGTGGGAAAAGGTGCTACAGTTATTCAATCAGTACAAGGCACAAATAAAGGAATAGCTTATACTGAAACAACAGATAATATATCACTACTTAATGGAGGAGGACTTTCTACAAATACATATTTACCTTGGACTACAGGATATACAATAACCTCTAACTTCACAAGTGTAACTGTTGCAAATAAAACAACATCAACATATGATATAGATGCTAAAAATACAAAAACACCATTAACATATAAGTGGTATGTTAATGGAACATTACAAACTGAAACAAGTAATGTACTTACAAAAACCTCTAGTTGGGAGGAAGCTTATGAAATAGATTCTATAATAAAAGATAATAATGGCTTTTATTATTTGCAAAGCTTTGAAATTCCAAAACTAGAGTTAAAGATAACATTTAATATAGATGAAGCAAAAGCAAAAACAACAGCAGAACTAACAGGAACGGCAAAGGACTTAATTAATTTAGAGGATTATACATATCAATGGTATAAATTAGATGTTTCTGGAATTACGGCTACGGAAATAAAAGGAGAAACATTAGCAATATTAACGCAATTAGTAGAGGGACAAGAATATAAATTAGTTGCTACAAATACTAATAATGCAGAACTATCAAGAGAAGGTAGTTTTATATATAAGGGAAATAGAACAGTTATATATGTAGATTATGCGGAAGGATCAAATACAAATGATGGCTTAACACCAGAAACCGCCGTAAAAACTATGGTATCTGCATATATGAAATTAAGTTCTTCAGGAGACATTAATACAAATATAATAGTAGTAATAGGAAAATATACTGCTACTGTATTTAGTGCCTCAACAAATGCAAATATGTCAAAACCAGCGACCATAACAGGAGCATATGGAGGAACAGATTATCAAGGAAACCTACTAATGGCCGGGGATACAGCAGGAAGATTCTTGGTTGCAGATACTGCTTTTGAACATTTGGAATTTAGAGGGTCTTTTACTGATGGAACAACTGCTTCAACAAATTTATATTTACAAGGATATAGCTTAACAATGGGACGAGGAGTTACTATGTCAAATTATAATTATATAAACATAGGAACAATTCCAGACTTTAATGTATATGCAGGATGGAGAAGATATAATTATGCTACATTGCCAAGAAATAATTCACATATAATTATTGAAAGCGGACAATATGGAACAATAGCATTAGGAGGAAATACAGGGACAAATGCAGTATCCAATTTATCAAATACTACTTCTAATAATTTTACAGGTTCATCATCAAGTGATACATTTAGTGTGACATTAGACATAGAGTACGAACAGAAACTAAAACAATATGATATAGGATATGTAATAGGAGGAAGTACTTTAGGAAATATTTATGCAAATCAAACTATTAATATAAAAAATGGAGTAATATATGAATTAATTGGTGGAAGTCTAGGAGATTCAAGCAATAGACCAACAGACTGGAATTATCCATTAAATACATTTATAGGAAGCACAACAATAAATATAATAGGTGGTTCTATTGATGAAGTTTGTGCTGGAAGTATGGGGGGCAATATAAGTGGTACAAGTATAGTAGGAGACTCATATTTCTATGGTACTATAACTGTAAATATGTCTAAAGGAGAAATAGTAGGAAATTTATATGGAGCTGGATGCGGAAGTGTTACAGGTTATAATGCAAAATCTTCAGACCCTTATAGCAGCTATGGACAAAGCGTAACAACAACAACAAACATAAATATATCTGGAGGTACGATTGGAGGAGATATTTATGGAGGAGGATATGCATATTCAGAAAAACTAACAGAAGCAACAACTCCAAATGATGGAGGAGCATTATTTGGAGATAGCAATATAACTATAAGTGGTTCTCCAACTATAAGTGGAAATATATATGGAGCAGGTAGAGGAAATAACTTCACTTCAAAAACATATAATGCAATAGTTATAGGAAATTCAAATATAACATTGGGAGGTACACCAACAATAACAGGAGCAATATATGGTGGCGGAAATGGAGTTATTTCAAATCCAAGTATTGCAGAATTAACTGGAGAAACCAATATTAATATTACAACATCATTAGAAAATAATATATATGGTGGTGGAAATTACGCAACTACGAATGAAACTAATGTGTACTTGAAAAGTGGTACAACAACTGGCAATATATATGGTGGAGGAAAAAATGCACAAGCTACTACAACACATGTATATATACAAGGTGGAACAGCTAGTACAATATATGGGGGTTCTGATTCAGAAGGTAATGTTAGAACAACAAATATAAATGGAACTTCAGGAACAGTTAGTACTATTTATGGAGGAAATTATTTGGCTGGAGTTTCTACAACCACAAATGTGACAATAAATGGAACAAAGATTAGTACAGCAATATATGGAGGGGGAAATCAGGCAACAACAACTACAACCAACATTACACTTACGAATTCAACATCGCAGATACCATTGGTATATGGTGGAGGAAAAAATGCAAATGTAACAACTACAAATATTAATTGTAATGGGGCAAGCATAAATAATGTATATGGAGGTTCTGGTGATGGAGGAAATATTAATAAAACAAATGTAAAAATAAATTCAGGAACAGTAACAACTGTATATGGTGGGAATAGAAATGGCGGAACTGTAACACAAGCAAATATAATAGGAACAGGAGGACAAGTTGCTAACATATATGGGGGTGGTAGTAAAACTAGTACTGGTACTACTACAAGCGTAGATACTACAACGATAACTATAAATGGAACCAAAATAACAAGTTCAATTTATGGAGCGGGAAGACTAAACTCATCTACAGGAACAACCAATGTTACTCTAACAAGCTCAAGCGCAACAATTCCAAATGTTTATGGAGGAGGTTATTCAACAACTAGTGGAGTAACAACTACAAATGTTAATTGTAATGGAGCAACTATAACTAATGTGTACGGTGGTTCTAGCAATGGGGGAAATGTTGATAAAACAAATATAAAAATCAATTCAGGCACTGTAAATAATATATATGGTGGAAATTATAATTCAGGAGAAGTTACACAAAGTACAAATATAATTATGCGAGGTGGAACGATTTCAAACTCTATGTATGGTGGAGGAAGAGGAACCAGTTCAAAAGTGGGTACTACAGAGAACAGTGCAACAAGCAATGTACATATAACTAAAGGAACTATTAATGGAAATATATATGGTGGAGGATATGATTCTGTAATATATGGTGATACCAACGTAAGCATTGGTGGTATCGATAGTAGTAGAGAATTAGACATAAATATAGCTGGAAATATATATGGAGGGGCAAAAGCCACAACAACTTCACATATAGGAGTTACTGGCACATCAAATGTAAATATAAATGGAAATGGGTATACAGTTTTTACAATAGCCAAAAGTGTTTTTGGGGATGGAGAAAGTTCGACTGTAAGTAGCACTAAAAATATAACAATAGAAAATTATGGAACAAGCACATCATTAAAGCAATTAGATTCAATAGAAGGAGCAACGCAGACATTAATAAATAATTCTACAATTCATTTATTAGGAGCAACCAATGAAGCAAATAAGTATAATAATGTTAAATTTACTTTAAATAAAATTGATCATTTGAAATTAGCAAATAATTCTACTATATATTTGGATAATGGAGCAAACTTACTAAAAGCATATTCTAGCATATTATTAAGTGAGGATGGAACTACAGAAACATTGGAAACAGCTAAAATAGAAGGAACTATAGGAACAGCGAATGAAAATACTGTAACAACAAATGTTGACAATAGAATATACATTCTTCAAGGAAATAACCTTAATATTGCAACAAATGAAGATGTAACACAATATGGAACAATAAATGGTATGACATATTTAGGAATGTATACTAGTTCAACTAATCCTACAGGAACAATAACATTAACAGGAACAGATAATGTATATGTTTTAGGACAACACAAGGCAAATCATAACACAGAAGTGGATGGATTTTATACAAATTTAAATTCAAGTGCATATAAATATGTAGGAGTAACACCACAAAATACAGGATATTATATATGGTTAATAGGAACTGTACCACAAGAGCAACAGTTAGAAAAAGATATTACGGCAAGAAAATATACTACAATAGGAACAGTAGAATTACCATTAACAACAGTGAATTCGCCTAATACAGTATATAATGTTTCAAAAATAGATGGAAATTTAGCTACTGATGTTTCAATCAAAGATAGAAGTTTAATACCAACTATAGCTTCAACAGAAGAAAAAGCTAACACTACTTTTGCCTTAGAAATGAAAACTGGAGTATCTGCTTGGACATCAAATGCTATAACAAAGTTCTTTATATCAGCAGGTGCGACATCAGGAAGTTATAGTGGAAGTACAGAGTATTTGTCAGATAATTCAACACAAGTGCCAAATCTAATTTTTAATATATATAATTCACAAAATATCTCGGAAGATGCAGATTTAGGCTTTGTTACTATAGGTATTACAGTGTTAAAACCGGAAACAGCATTAAAATATAATGTATCAGAATTAGCTATAAAAATAAATATAAAAACATCTACTACGCAAGAAAATGGCTATGCAACGGGAATAGCACCAGGAGAGAAATTTGTTTCGGAATTTGAAACAATAGAGACCAATATAACAGATTCAAGTGAATTTTCTACATATTATGCATTAGGAATAAGCAATTTTTCAAATTATGAGTATAATGAAATTTATTCAACTTGCCATAGAGCTTTGATTTCAAGAGATTCATATGGTGATGGTTTTGCATTTCCATCAGGAACTAAGATAACAATGCTAGATATGGTAACAAATAAATATTATTATTATATAGTAACCTCAGCAGACCAAACAGCAGTAAAATATGTATATAACTTATCAGACTTTTTAGAGATGGGAACAACAAATTTGAATTACAATGAAGCAACAGCAGTATCAACATACATTGATTCATCAAGTGATTCTGTAACTGAAAGATTTGTATTTCATGTGGATTTTAAAGAAGGAGAGTTGTCAGAAACAAAAGAAAATAATACTTTATATTTAGAATTAAGAAATAGTGAAGAACAAACAATAATTAATGTTTTAGGAACCCAAAGAGATACTTGCAAATATGGAGTCTACGTAAATAAGGATGCAATATTAGATACAAAAATACAAGAAATTCCAACAACAATAGGATTAGGAGATGATTTTAACATAAAGGTATCATCTACTTTTACACAGCAATTAGTAAATGAAAAAACAATATATGATACACAGTATTTGGACAAAAAAATGGGAATAACAATAAATATATGGAGTGTTGCTAATGCAACTTTGCTAAATGGTCAAGAAATAATGGGAATAACATATGAAATAAATGGAACAACATATTATCCAAACGTTAATGGTACTGCTAGAATAAAAGTGTCAGAGAATGTTTCAAATGTTATTTCTAATATAAATGTACATACAGGAGGAAATAAAACATTATCAACAGGAGATTATGTTATAATAGTAGATACTTTAGCATCAGCAGATGGAGAGTACTATGAAAGAGATATACAAAATCATGATAAGAAAACATTAACAATAAAGAATAGTACATATGGATTAAAAATAACAGTAGATGACCAAGATAGAATAATAGAAAAAGGAAAAACAAACATAACTGTCAATATGGAAAAATCAGTCTCGAATATAGAAAATCCAACATTTAATGTAAAAATGTATAGAAGAGATTATAGTGAAGAAAATTCTACTACATACAATGAAACAATAAGTATTACAGCCCAAGCAAATACACCATCATTTGAAATTGCAATTCCAACAAATATAAAAACAGGAACTTATAAAATAATTGTAGAACTATATGATGGAGACATATATGTAGGAGAAGCATATGACTACTTTATTGTCACTTAGGGACGTTCCTTTTTGTGACAATTTGTCACTTGGGGGACAGTCCTTTAAGGGTCAAAAGGGACAGTTCTGCTTGGCAGGATAATAAGGTTAATTTAGGGTCAGCAGAAAACTGACCCAAAATACACAATACACAGAAGAAAGGAATATAATGGAGTATAATATTGAACAAATAGAAAAAAGAAATGAAAAAAATAAAAGACGAAGACAAATAATAAAAAATGTATTATTTGTTGTTATAGTAATACTGTTATATAATATTTTTCTTATAACTAAATCTACATTAGACCAAACAAATGCAAAAACCATATTTGGATATAAGGCATATATAATTACAACAAATAGTATGGAGCCAACAATTAATGTTGGAGATATAATAATTGTTAGTGGAATAGAAAAAAGTAAAATAAATGTAGATGATATAGTTACATTTGAACAAGAAGGAAAGACAATAACACACAGAATTGTAGAAATAAATTATGCAGACCAAGAGAAAAAATATGTAACTAAAGGGGATAATAACGAAGTAAATGATATAGAAGAAATAACATATGAACAGATAATTGGTACACTAGTATTTAAAATTCCACGTATAGGAAATATTATATTATTACTAGAAGATAAAATTTATGTTATATTATTACTAAACTTGGCATTGATTATATATATAAATACTAGAAGAGTAGAAGAAAAGAAAAAAATGAGGAGAGAAAAGAAAAAAATTGAGGATAAGAGAAAATAAAGTAAAAAAAATAATATTTGCATTGCCAAGAAAAATATTAGGATTAATCTTAATATTAATGATTTTATATAATGTAATTAATACAGTATATGGCATATTTAATAAAAAATTAGAATTACAAATAGGCGAAACAAAAATATATGTGGCAGAAGATAAAACGATGTTGCCAACAATCAAGCCGAATGATTTAATATTAGCAAAGCAATGTACTCCAGAAGATTTGAATTTAGAAGACATAATAATATTTGATGAAAATGGAATAATAAAAGTACAAAGAATAACTAAAATACAAGGGTTAGGAGAAAAATCGAATTACACAACTAAGGGAGATAACAATTATTACAATAATAATGTAATAATAAAATATGAACAGATAAAAGGAAAATTTGTAAAAAGAATTCCATCATTAGGATTGGTAATAAAAATACTAGAATCAAAAGTTACAACTATATTTATTGTAATAATACTTATACTATTATTCTTATTTAATAGAGATATGAAAATGAAAAGCATAAAAAGAAGAAAAAATAAAAAAATAGACCAGCTAAGGAGAGCAAAGTAAAATTAGCTACCAATTATTGAATAAGTGCTTGTAGATAGCAAAAAAATGTGAACGCTGTTCACATTTTTTTAATTTATATTTGTATTTGTATTTGAATTTTGATTTGTAAGTGCTGTTGCATTTGAATCTATATGGCTAAGCTTATTCATAAAATTATGACCTTTTTTAAAAGCCTTCTTAGAAACGGCTGGCAAGCCTTGAAATACTATTTTAAAACTTGTAAAATCCTCTAATTCATTATATTCCAAACAAGATAAATATACATCTAATTCATTTGAGTTTTTACAAGCAGTTATAATAGCTGGATGCAAATTATAATTAAAGAATAATTCTGTAGCTAAATCAACAGCTTGAAGTAATGTGCCTTTATCTCTTTCTCTAACAAGTTTATAAGCTTCTCTAAAACGCGAAATCGCAGAATTTTTATAATATTTTAATGGAATAGTATATAGCTGATTAATAACGTCTTGAGCAGAAGTGTATTTAGCAGGACTCGCCTTTAAAATATTTTTAATATCACTTAAAGTATATGGTAAGATAACTCTATTTTCTATCTCTGAAATAATTAAAGTATTAGGCAATAAGTTAACTTCTTTTGTTCTGACTTTTACCTTTTTAGCAGATTCTGCAATAGCCTTATTTTGATTCTCAACTTCTTGAAAGTCAGCCTTTAGAAAACATTCTATTTTCATAGTATTTGTTGTTATTTCATCTATAACATCTAAGTAATTTTCGTTAAACTTAGATATTTTATTAGTTATTGTAGTATTATTTTCATTATTTTTAATTTCATATAATTGACTAAGTAAAGCCTCTAAGGTATCAATATTAAAAGTGGATTTTTTTAGCAAAGACATAACATTATTTAACGCCTCATAATTTTTACTAAACTCCATAGCAGTTTCAATAACTTCAGAGTTTTGAGTAATTAAATTCATACATAAAAGAACTTCTTTATTAAGACTTCTTTGGTAAGCCAAACTAGTGTCTATAAAAGAAATTTCTTTATTTATAAGTTTTAGTAAATTGGATTTTGTTTTATTATCATTTAATTTTATCATCTGTTCCTCCGAGAAAACAATATTGTTTTGTATATAAAATGTAATACAGGAAATTAAAAATTAACAGTCCTTAATTTAATTATATCATCATAAAAATTTTTTTCAATAATCTTTTAAACAAAAAATATGAAAAAAACAATACAGTTTTACAAAAATATTACAAAGCTATTACAGAAAAAATACAAAAGTTTTTTTTAGATATTTTAATCGAAAAATGTATTGATAAAAAAAAACCACTATGTTATATTATAAAGAAGAAAGAAAGTTTACGGAGGAAGAAAAATGAAGAAAATTATTTATAACACACTTATCATTTTATATGCATTAATTGCAATAATAGTAACAATATGCTTATTATCATTTAACCAATACAAGGTTTCAGAATTTGATTCTACAACTGTGTTAATAATTAACACAAACAATCTAAAAGAAAAGGGATTTAATAAAGGGGATTTAGTGCTAGTAGATACAACACAAAAACAAGAACCTGGGGAAGACATATTTTTCCATGCAACATCAGAACTAGGAAAAACAACAATAGATATTCAAACACTAAAAGATAAGCAAGTTAGCGCTGTGACAGGAGAAACAACATATGTATTAGAAAATAAAGAAATACCAAGTGATTTAGCAATAGGACCAACGAAGAATTCAACTAGAATAGGAAAATTGGGAACAATTTTAAGTATACTAGAATCTAAATGGGGATTTTTAATATTAATAGTATTCCCATCATTATTAGCATTCTTATATGAATTATGGGAATTTATAGCAAATGTAAGAGCAGCAAAAGAGGAAGAAGAGGAAGAAGAGGAAGAAGAGAATGAAGAGGAAGTAGAAGAAGTGGTAGTAGAGAAGAAAAAACCTGCAAAAAAGACAACTACAACAACTGCTAAAAAAACAACAAGAGCAACAAAAGCAACAACTACAAAAGCGACAACTACAAAAAAATCAAATACAGCTAAGAAAACCTCAACATCAAAACCAAAAGCAACAACTACAAAGGCAACTACTACAAAATCAAGAACTACTAAAGCAAAAGAACAATAAAAAAGGATTGGGATAAAAAATGAAAGTAGTAAAAAAAATATTTAGATGGATATTTGATATTATACTATTTATAATATTAGCCATTGCTTTGATAATGGCATATAATCATGTACAAGTAAATATAAGAGGTAATACATATACAACTATGTTAGGATATTCAGCTTTTGAAGTAGCAACAGGGAGTATGTCTAATACAATAGAAATTGGAGATGTGATATTAGTAAAACTTATAGAACCAAATGAACCAGTAAGTGAAAATGAAATAGTGGTATTTACTCAGGATACTACGCTAGTAACACATAGAATAATTAAAATAAATGGAGACCAAATTATTACAAAGGGTGATGCTAATAATAAAGAAGATGACCCAATTACTAGAAAACAAATAATAGGAAAAGTAGTAAAAATCATACCAAATGTGAAAATGTGGAAGGAAATAATATTAACACCAAAAGTACTTATACCATCAAGTATTTCAATATTATTACTTTGGATTTTCTTTTCATATGATAAAGAAAAGAATGTTAAAACAACTAATAAAATAATAGAAAAACAAGAAAATATAGAAGAAGATATAGAAAGTAACGGAGAACCTGAAAAAACAGAGGAAAAGAAGCAAACTAAAAAAACAAAAGTAATGAAAGAAGAAAATAATAGAGAAAAAGCAGAAGATAAGGATATAACTAAGACAAAAAGTAGTAAAACAACCACAAAAAGCAAAACAAATACTACAAAAACAGCAAAAAAGAATACTACAAAAAGCGCATCAAGCAAACCTAAAAAAACAGTGAAAAATGCGGAGGAAAAAATAGAAAATGAAGGAGAAGGCTCAAAAAATAAGAAGAAAAAGTCGTAGGAATACGGTAATAGCAATAAGATTTATATTTTTCTTAATTTGTTTAATAGTTATGTGTAGTATTATTTTGACAAATGTTATAGCAAGATATCGTAGTGAAGCTATAGCTTCAAAAAATATAGATATAGCTCTATATGTATTTCAAGAAGATCACCAAACTATGACTTTTAAGTTAGATAATATGGTTCCAAGAGAGGAACCATATCAATATACATTTTCTGTAACTAATACAGATTCAAATAACAAAATAGCACAAACAACTATAGAATATGATATTACAATAAAAACTACAACCAATATACCATTACAATATGTTCTATATAAAAATCAAGCTCCAACATCTACAAATCCTACTAATATACTTATAGGAGGGGAAGCATTAGCAGATACAGATGGTACTTATTTTAAAACCTTTACAACAGCTACTCAAACATTAACACATAGTACAGAGCAAACTGATGTATATTACTTATTAGTATATTTTCCAGAAACATATAAATCACAGCAAGAATATCAAAGCATGATAGAAAGTATAGAAATAATGCTAGATTCAAAACAAAAAATCTAAGCAAAAGGAGAAAGAGATGAAGAAGAAAAAAAATAGCACATTTTATAAATATACAAGAAAACAAATTTTGGTTTTGTCTGTGCTAGTTATATTTGGATTATCTCTTGTTTCTATATTAGCTAGATATGTAATGAACTATGCGAATGATTTTTATACTAGAGCACAAGAATTTTACTTTTATAGTGATAAGCTAAAGGAAAATAATCCAACATACAGAATAGAACAGTGGACAGGAGTAAATACTTATACAATACCAATTAAGCTAAGTACAGCCAAAAACTCGTTAGAAAAGGCAACATATGATATAAACTATAGTATAACTTATAGTTGCTCTAGCAATATAACATGTCAATTAAATAAAACTACTGGTATAATATATGCTACAAGCAATGAAGATTATATTACACTACAGATAACCCCAAACACATCTTTAAGTACGGGAGATGTGGCAGAAGTAAATATTACTGCTACATCATCATCTCCATATCAAAAAAGCATTATGGCAAAATTTATATTAGTAGTTGGAGATAGTGCATATACATATAAAATAGAAGACTCAGTGGGACAAATATATTGTGATTTAATTATAACTAATACAACTAATTACTATTTGGTACAAACCGCATTTGGTCCATACTCAGTTGGAGATAGAATTAATATATATACGTATTATGAATTAACTGCTGAAGAAAGAGAAAATTGTGTACCAACTAAAATTGTAAGATTTGACTATGATCCCCAAATACTTTCACTAGATATGGCAAATACAACAGTAGAACTATTTAGCATGGGAACAGAAACACAAGGAACAACAGAATATGTAGTAAGTTATAAAGTTGGTGTTGGAGCAGAATCAAGTGCCAGAGTTAGATTTTACAAAGCAGATTCAACACAGGATTACACATATCCAATAGTAAATAATACTTCAGTCATAGAAGTAGAATTGTTGGATTGGTAAAAAAGTTGGTTAAAACTTTAAAGGAGAAATTTATATATGAGTGTAATGAGTGAATACATAAAAATGACACAAGAGGGCATAACCCAATATATGAAGTTAGTGTTTGAAAGAAAATTTAATAAACAAATATGTGATAGCTACATAAAAACATATATAGATGTTAGGTACTATAATGTAAATGAAAGAGGAAACCACAAAACTTTAAGAAGAGAAATATTAGAAAGCTTAAAGGAAAAGAAAAAAAGGCTAATAGTAGATAACAAAACTAAACAAAAGCTTATAGAAGATATGGAAATGTTTTTTATATATGTTTTATACATAGACAAAGTAACACCATATAAAACAATAAATGACTTAGTAAAAAGTATATGTAGATTGAGAGTAAAAATTCTAAAAAAAGAAGATGAAAAATTTAGGAAAGTACTTAAAGACTTTATTGAAGATGATATAAATAAAAAAGAAGAATTTTTAGAGAAATTTGATAGTAAGGTGTTCTCTTTAAAGTTATCTGATTATAATAGTATAAATGATGTACAAAGAGTAAGTTTAAAATATCATATGAAATTTTCAGAAATCTTTAGTTCTACAGCTATAGAAAGAGCTTTTAACACTGGAACAACAAATGAAGACAAGCTATTTGTAGAATATAATATGATAAGTGCACAAATAATAAAAGACATAATAAAAGGTAATTTCAAAAAACAATATATTGTAGAGTTTGCAGATTCTTTATTTGAAAAAAAACAAAAAATACTTAGACTATTAAACATAATAGATAATTCAGCAATACAGGATAAATTAAGTTTAAAAATAAAGCATGAAACTTTCTTAAAATATAGAGAAGAAGCATATGAACTTCTTAGAAGTGGATACAGAATAGCACTTTTAGCAGATGAAACAATAGATACAGATAGAGCAGAATTGGAAAAACTTAAAATGTTTAAATATATTTTAATAAATAAAGATGCTCCTTATTATGATGAAATAATTAGGAAAAAAACATTGCAGAACATAATAGAAATATAGATAAAGGAATGAAATAAAAAATGGGAACATATACAAGATTTTTATATGAATTTTTAGCACAATTTTTTGCAGGATTAATAACAATAGTAAGTGGAATTGGAAAAGGAATAGGGCAGTTATTTAACATACCAGGATATGCTAAAATAATAGAACACTACAAAAATGATTTTTCAATTGCAGAATGGTTATTAGTCGTACTTGCAGTACTTGCTGTTATTTTAGTCGTTGGAATGGGATTTGCTTTAATATTTTTATTAATTAAAAAATATATAAAATTCAGAGCAAAAGTTGTTAAGCAAGAAGAACTATTAGATGAAGTTACAAATTTAAACAAAAAAGTGGTAAATCTAATGAAGGAAAAAGATGAAATATTAGCAATGAAGGTTTCACAACTTGGATTAAAACCAACTGAATCAAATGTACAAGAATTACCAGAAAGCGGAGGAGAACCAACAGAAGAAGATCTTGTTAATGACGGAATTAGATTTGCAAAACTTAATGAGATTGATGAACAATTTGCAAATTATAAAATTAAGGATTATGGAAATTCATTTACATTACCAGAATTCTGCGAAGCATTCAGGAATTTTGCTGCATCAAGACTAAGATTATATTATACCTCACATATGATGAGATTATTCATATCTTCACTAGCTTCTACAAAGTTAGTTATTTTGCAAGGTATTTCTGGTACTGGTAAAACTTCTTTAGCGTATGCTTGGGGAAAGTTTTTAAAGCATGACTCATGTGTTGCATCAGTTCAACCATCTTGGAGAGATAGAACAGAACTTTTTGGATACTTCAACGAGTTTACTAAAAAGTTTAATGAAACTGAAGTTTTAAAAGAAATGTATATGGCAGGATATACAAATGATATATATACAATAATTCTAGATGAAATGAACATTTCACGTGTTGAATATTATTTCGCCGAGATGTTATCTATCCTAGAAATGCCAAACAAAGACGAATGGATAGTAGAGCTTGTTCCAAATAGTTGGAAAAGTGACCCTAAAAAATTAAAAGGAGGAAAACTACAAATTCCACCAAACCTATGGTATATAGGAACAATCAACAATGATGATTCTACATTTATGGTAACAGATAAGGTTTACGATAGAGCGATGCCTATAGATATAAATGATAAAGGACAACCATTTGATCCAATAGATACAGACCCAATGGATGTAAATTATACATACTTAGATCAATTATTTGCAAAAGCCATGATAGATAATGCAGTAAGCAAAGATACATTAGATAAAATAGAAATAATGGATAACTACGTTATACAACATTTTAGAATAGCTTTTGGTAACCGTATTGTTGCACAAATGAAAAAATTTGTGCCAGTATTTGTAGGATGTGGAGGGGACGAAATAGAAGGTGTAGACTATTTCCTAGCAAGAAAAGTATTAAGAAAATTTGAACAATTAAACATTTCATATATAAGAGACGAAATAGATCCATATATAGACTTTTTAAACAAAACATTTGGAAAAGATAAAATGAAAGAATGTATAGAATATTTAACAAGACTTAAAAAACTAACATAACAGGAAAATGCAAAAATAAGTGAACAGTAAATAATAGAAATATGTGTGGGACAAATATTAAACCACGCAGAAAGGTAAATACATGAGCGATTTAGGAATATATAATTTATATGAAAGAACAAATCCAGGAACAATCGAAACATTTCAAAAAAGAACAGCCTCAAAAATGGATTTACAAACAGAATATGAAAAAATAATAGAAGATACTGAATGGATAGATTTAATGGAAACAACAATACCATATATAGACAATATATTTCGTAATCCAAACAGATTTATTATAAATGAAGAAGAAATAGTAAAAATAGAACTAGCAAGAAAAGTTACTGTAGAAAGCATAAAGCATTTAGCAAAACATACCAATTTAATACAAGATGTAGATGAAGAAACAGGAGATGTTAAACCATCTAAAATATTAAATATTAATAAAGAGGAAAGCTATGACACATACGAAAATCGTTTTATTTATACATTGATACAACATATGAAATTTTACATAATGAGAAAGAAAAAAATGATAGAAGACAGATTAAAGCTATACGAAAAAAACAATAAAAGATTTTCATATACAGGCAATGCAAAACTATTAAATGAAAATGTAAGCATAACAGTAAACTTAACAACAAAGTTAGATGATGGAAATAAAAGAAAAAAAGGAGAGACCCCTTTAGAAAGAATACGAAAATTAGAAGAAAAATTGTTAATGGTCATGGGTTCAGAAACCTATAAATTAATAGACAAAAAACATATAGCATTAGTAACATCACCAATAAAAAAGACAAACCTAATATTAAAAAATGTTAATTTTCAGTATGCGGTTAAGTTATGGAATTATATACAAACAAACTTAGATGATAATGCAAAACATATAAGTGAAAAACAAGATTATTCAGATAATGAAGAACTAAAAAAATTAGCAGATGAAACATTTTTGTTAAATTATTTAATATTAAATTCTTTAGACAGAGATAATGCAGAAGAAAGCATGCAAAAAGAGATAAAAGAACAGGTTTTAAACCAAATGATAGACAGAATAGTAAGCCTAAATGCCAATTTGACAGAAAGTGAAGTTAAAGATTTGGTTGCAGATAGATATATTGTTATTAGAAACAAAAATATAGCAACACTAGGTCAAATACAAAAGGTATTTAAGAAACAAATAGAAAAATATCTAGAAAAAATATAGGAGAATTCAAAAGATGTTTGAAAAAATAAAAGAAAATACGGTTTTAAAGATAATATATAATATTATATATGTAATACTATTTTTTATAATTGCAGCAATATTATTTGTAGTAATGTTGCAAAGAGTAAGTAACAATACAATAGCATTAGGCGGAATAAGGGTATTTAATATAATTTCAGAAAGTATGGTTCCAAAATATAATATAGGAGATGTTCTAGTAGTACAAGATGTGGCCCCTGAAAATATAAAAGTGGGAGACGATATTGCCTATATTGGACAAGAAAGCACCTTTAATCAAAAGATAGTTACACATCAAGTTATAAAAATAGATTATAAAGATGGAGAATATATATTCCATACAAAAGGAATAGCAAATATTTTAGAGGATCCACTAGTACACGAAAACCAAGTATTTGGAAAAGTGGTTTATAAAATATGGACACTAAGCTTTATATCTAAATTAGTAGGTAATATATATGTAGTATTTTTCGGAATATTTGTGCCTATGGTTATACTAATATTTTGGACAATACTAAAACTAAAAGGTTTAACAGGAGAAGAAGATGATGATGAAGAGAAAGAAGAAGAGATTAAGCCTAAAAAAACGATAAATAAAAAGAAAGCAACAACAACTAAAAACAGTGCAAAAACGCAGAAGACAAATTCAAAAAAGAAATCAAATGATAATAAAGGGTAAAAAATGTTTAAGAAAGTTTTGAATGTAATTAAAAAAAAGGTAAAATTAAGTAATTTAATATTATTAGTAGTTTTGCTTATGTTTAATTCATATGCTTGGTTTATTTACAATACTAAAGTAAATACATCTATATCAGCCAAAATTGAAGCTTGGGATATAGCATATATTTCTGACGGGATAAGAGAAACACAAAACATAATTTTAGATGTAGAAAAAATATATCCAGGCATGACTACATATACACATCAAATAACAGTAAATAACAATGGAGATACAGATGCAGAACTTAGTTTTGCTGTAAAAAAAGTAGAAATATTAGGACAAGTTTATGAAGTAAATGCAACAACAACAGCACAAGATTTATATAACAAATTACAAAATGACTTTCCATTTAAAACAACAGTAACTCTAAGTACTACACAATTACCAGCACATACAGGAACTGCAACAGTAACAATAAAATTAGAATGGGAATATGAATCTGGAGATGATGAATTAGATACTCAATATGGAACAAATGCATATCAATTTATTACAGAAAATCCAGATACACCATGTGTACATTTAGAAATAGAACTTGGAGCAAAACAAATAAATAGTTAAAAAAGAAGTTAAAAGATTATATCTTCTAACTCCATTTTTTAAAAATAAATTATGTAGTTTTTTGCTCGAAGCTAGCATCTACTTTTAAAGTAATTTGTCTGTTAGTATCATCCCAAGTAAATTGAGAATCTTGTGTATCAGACATTGTAGCACCTTCGGTTGTATTATCTACCCATTTAATAAAAACTCTAATTGTTTTAGTTTTTGTTCCAGTTGTAGCATATGGTATAGTTCCACTTATAACAGTAGGTTTAACATTTGTTGTTCCAGAATTAAGTGTTGTAGTAGTACCACCATCTACTGAATAACCTGTAACTTTAAAATCTGCAAGATTGCTAGTAGTTGAATCAATAGCACCATCAGTATTGTTAATTTTAATAGTATAATCAAAACTAACATCAACATTAGTATAATCAAGAGCTAAATCAAAATAACCAGTAGCACCAGGAGCAAGTTTATTAGCAGCAAGATTTGCATTAGTATCAAAAACAGGTGTTAAATTAGCAGAAATATCAGTGCTATTTTGAATAGCTAATGTATTTAATTTAATGTCCCATCTAGCAATAGAAATATCAACAGCACCTTGAGCAGAAGATACGTATTTGGCATAAATATCGGAAAACGAAATAGCAGAAACACAAAGAGAAATAATTGCTAAAACAAGGACCAATTTCCTATAATTTTTCTTCATATGTTCACCTCGAATCTTATCTAAGATAATTAGATAATAACATATAAAGAAAATTAAATCAATACCAAAAAAATGTAAATATAATATTAATGTAGTGAAAGGAAAATAAAAAATGTCAAAAGAAAAAATTAAACTAAATTCGGAAAAAATTGAAAAAAGAGAAAGTCGTATTAAGGTTTTAAAATTAGGACTATTAATAAGTACAGTTTTCCTTATAATACTCTTCTTCCTATTAAAAATAGTATATGGACAAGGACCATTTACTATTTCTCTAGACCAAAATTTTGCTAAAAAAAGTGGTATAGTTATATACGAAAATCCGGCAGTAAAAGAATTTAGAAGGATATTAGAAGCTGGAAAATTAGAGTTTATGGATAATATTTCTATAAGATGGATTCCAGAAAACATAGATACTGAAGCAGATGGAGCACATAATGGAAATAATTACATAGCATATACTTTTTATGTAGAAAATAATGGGAACGAAAATCTTACATACTGGTCAGAATTAGTAATAGATGATGTAATAAGAAATGCAGATGAAGCTATAAGAGTAATGGTATTTAGAAATGGAGAGAAAAAAGTTTATGCAAAACTAAACTCAAACGGTGAGCCAGAGCCAGACACAATACCATTTTACTCAGACCAATACGTATATATAGAACCAAGAGAAAATTTTTACCCAAATGATGTAGATAGATATACAATAGTAGTATGGGTAGAAGGAGATGACCCAGACTGTATAAATGATATATTAGGCGGAGAGATGAAGATGCACTTAGAAATAAATGAAGAACACGTACAAAAATAAATGTATACACAAGAAGTAAGCCATACAAGCGTAGAGACAATTATAATTGTCCGCGAGAGTATGGCCTTTTCTAAAAGCTTTATTACAAAAATATTACAAAAAACACACAAAAGTTACAGTTTTGTTACATTATTCAGCAAATATTGACACTTAAAAATGGCTATGTTAATATAAATTCATACAGATTTATTAATAATTGAAAGGAGAAAAAAATGAAAGAGGCAAAAAAAGAGAGGAAAAAAAGCCTAAGAGCAATATTATTAGTACTGTTAATAATAACAGTAATATTAATAGGATCAACATATGCGTGGTTTATTTCGAATAATACTGCAAAAATTTCTACAATAGACGTAAAAATAGAAACGGTAGAAGGTATCCAAATTTCTGTTGATGCTAGTAACTGGAAATCAACTATTACAAATGAGGATATAATAGGGGCTGGAGCCACATATACGAGTGCAGTTAATCAGTTACCTTCAATACTAAAACCAGTTTCATCTGCTGGAGCAGGTTATATAACAAATAGCAAACAAGACATGTACACAGTAACAGCAATGGATACAACAAGTACAGTATCAGAAGATGTAGGTCGTAAAGTAATAGTTGCAGAAAAAGCAACAGATCTACATGGAGAGACAGGGCAATATATAACATTTGATGTATTTTTTAATCTTCAATCTGAATCAGCTAAAGATTTATATTTAACAGGAACTTCTGGAGTAAAATGGGACGAAACAAGAGCACAAGCTGATACTGATACAGCGTATCAGACTGACAAAGGTTTGCAGAATGCAACAAGAATTTCATTCCTAGTAATGAATAATTCTGCATCGGCTGATGCAGTGACAGCACAAGGATGGACATATTCGGAAGGAAGTAGTCAATTCATTTTATGGGAACCAAATGCAGATGTACATACTACAGCCGCTATAGAAAATGCTGTAGGTGAAAAACCATATGACGTACCACATTATGACAGAACAGATTTAGAAGGTCCTACTAAAAAAATACCATTGCCATATAGTGGTATAAAGGCTAGTATTTTACAATCAGATAATGTATATTATTATAAAGCTACAGCCGCTAATTATGCAGCAAAGCTTGGAGCAGTAACAACTAATATTACAACAAATGCATCAAATACTGAAAAAAAGAAATTAATGACATTAAAACCAGGTGTTACAAAAATGAGAATATATATGTGGCTAGAAGGACAAGATGTTGATTGCTATACAGGTGCTTCTGGTACATACTTAAACTTTGATTTGCAATTCCAAGTAGATACTGCAACAGGCACATAGTACATTACAAAAATGTTACAAAAATAAAACAAAATTACAGTTTTATTACATTATTCAGTTAGTGTAAAATAATTTCGGGAAAAAATAAAAGACAA
>ULVL01054349.1_pt1 | contig 22167 bp, 9 predicted proteins | sample 1959381 | NCBI WGS metagenome assembly ULVL01 (sample SAMEA4835785, study PRJEB28245) | human gut metagenome | biome: gut microbiome; material: fecal sample | place: Denmark | collected 2008
CTATCTCGTCAGCCATACGTTCGATATTGCAATGGCGGTATTTGACATTGGACAGTCGGTGGTAAATTCTTCCTCCGGCATTATCCGTGGCAATACCGCCATTGATATTAGTTCTCTTTCCATGCAGATGCAGGCGGCAATGGCAACAATGGCGATTGGCGAACTGGTGACGCTGGCATTGGAAACCCTTGTTGTAAGCTGGTGTCTAAAAATTCTGTCGGTGGTTATCACGGTGATTATGTACGGCAGAATGATAGAAATATACCTCTACACTTCGCTTGCTCCGATTCCATTTGCAACCATGAGCAACCGTGAGTGGGGTCATGTGGGTACGAACTACTTCCGAGGGCTGTTCGCGCTGGCATTTCAGGCGTTCCTGATGATGGTCTGCGTGGCAATCTATGCAGCCCTTATCGGCAGCATCCGGGTATCTTCGGATATTCACTCGGCACTGTTCGGCACAATGGCCTACACGGTGATTCTTTGCTTCTCACTGCTCAAAACGGGAAGTCTGTCCAAACAGATCTTCGGCAGTCACTAAATCCGGGAAAATCCAATGAAAGGAAAAGACAGTAGACAACGCCGTTTCCCGGCGGCGGTCATGCTGTTCAGGTGATAAATGGCCTATGTGACGATTCCCAAAGACCTTTCCAAAGTGAAGAATAAGGTCTTTCTGAACCTGACGAAACGCCAGCTTGTGTGTATGGGTTTCGCGGCAGGCATTGGTGTTCCGTTCTATTTTCTCATGCGCGATACGCTGGGAACCAGCAATGCAGCGGCAGGCATGGTGCTCCTGATGCTGCCGGAATTTTTCTTTGCTCTGTACGAGAAAAACGGGATGCACCTTGAAACCATCCTGACGAATTTCATCAGCGTCCGATTCAAACGTCCTGCGGTACGCCGCTATGAGGTCGAAAACCTGTATGAGCGGGAACTGGAAACCGCAGCACCGATCCAGAAGAAAGGAGGCATCCTTGGTAAAAAGTGAACCGAAGAAGAAACCGCAGCCGAGCGGCTTCTTCCAAAAGTTCTTTCGGAAACCCGAAAAGAGCCAGAAGGAACAGCGGTTGACTGTGCAGCGTTCCATTCCATATCTGGAAATGGGGCGCGACGGTATCTGCCGGGTGGAGGAACATCTGTACTCCAAAACCGTCCGATTCTACGACATTAACTATCAGCTGGCGCAGAACGAGGACAAGAACACCATTTTTGAAAGCTGGTGCGATTTCCTTAATTATTTCGATTCCAGTATCCGCTTTCAGTTGTCGTTCATCAACCACAAGAGCGATATGAGCGAGTACAACAGGGTGATCCAGATCGAGCCGCAGCACGACGCGTTTGACGATGTGCGTATGGAATATGCGCAGATGTTGAAACAGCAGCTTGCCAAGGGCAACAACGGTCTGGTTCGGACGAAGTACATCACATTCAGCATTGAAGCGAAAAGTGTCCGGGAAGCAAAGCCCCGGCTGGAACGTATCGAAACCGATATTCTCAACAATTTCAAGGTGCTGGGCGTGAAAGCCTACCCGCTGAACGGCGTGGAACGGCTTCAGATCATGTACGAAACCTTTCATCAGGAGGAACAGCAGAAGTTCGATTTCAGCTATGATCGCATCCTGCAGAGCGGCATGACCACCAAGGACTTCATTGCTCCGACCAGTTTCCTGTTCAAGAGCGGCAAGGACTTTATGATGGGTGACACCTACGGTGCAGCATCCTACCTGAACATCCTTGCCCCGGAACTGACGGATAAGGTGCTGGCTGAGTTTCTGGATATGGACAAAAATCTGGTGGTCAGTATCCATGTGCAGTCGGTAGACCAGTTGAAAGCCATCAAACTGATCAAGGGCAAAATTACCGACCTGGACCGTATGAAAATTGAGGAGCAGAAGAAAGCTGTGAGGTCTGGTTATGATATGGAAATTATTCCGAGCGACCTTGCAACTTATGGCGGCGAGGCCAAGAAGATCCTGGATGATTTGCAAAGCCGCAATGAGCGTATGTTCCTTGTTACGGTGCTGTTCCTCAATACGTCCAAGACCAAACAGGAGCTGGATAGTGCTGTGTTTCAGACTGCTGGTATCGCTCAGAAGTTCAACTGCACACTGAACCGTCTGGACTATTTGCAGGAGCAGGGGCTTATGAGCAGTCTGCCGCTGGCAAATAATCTCGTTCCCATCAAGCGCGCACTGACCACCACTTCCACTGCCATCTTCGTTCCCTTCACCACGCAGGAGCTTTTTATGGAGGGCGATTCCCTCTATTACGGTCTGAACGCGGTATCCAACAACATGATTATGGCAGACCGGAAGCAGCTGAAAAACCCAAATGGCCTGATCCTCGGCACACCGGGAAGCGGTAAGTCGTTCAGTGCAAAGCGTGAGATCACCAACGTGTTCTTTACCACAACGGACGATATTATCGTGGCAGACCCGGAAGGCGAGTATTATCCACTGGTGGAAGCACTGGGCGGTCAGGTTATCCATATCTCGTCCACCAGCCGGGATTACATCAACCCGATGGATATTAACCTGAACTATGCGGACGATGATAACCCGCTGGGCATGAAATCGGACTTTATTCTTTCCCTGTGCGAACTGATTATGGGCGCACGGGATGGCATGGAGCCGGAAGAAAAGTCGGTCATTGACCGCTGCTTGCCGCTGGTCTATCAGAAGTATTTGAACGACCCGAAGCCGGAGAATATGCCGACGCTCGGTGATCTGTACGACTGCCTGCGGGAGCAAAAGGAACGGCAGGCGCAGCGTATCGCCACGGCACTGGAAATCTACGTCAATGGTTCGCTGCGAGTGTTCAACCATCAGACGAATGTGGAACTGGATAACAGAATTATCTGTTTCGACATCAAAGAGTTGGGCAAACAGCTGAAAAAACTGGGTATGCTCATCGTTCAGGATCAGGTCTGGAACCGTGTCACCATCAACCGCAACAGCAAAAAGAACACCCGGTACTATATAGACGAGTTCCACCTCCTGCTGAAAGAGGAACAGACCGCAGCATACAGCGTGGAAATCTGGAAGCGATTCCGAAAATGGGGCGGTGTACCGACAGGAATTACGCAGAACATCAAGGATTTGCTGGCCAGCCGAGAGATCGAAAATATCTTCGAGAACAGCGATTTCATTTATATGCTTAACCAGGCATCCGGCGATCGGCAAATCCTTGCCAAGCAGCTGAATATCTCGCCGTTCCAGCTTTCCTATGTTACGAACAGCAACGAGGGCGAGGGGCTGCTGTTCTACGGCAATACGATTATCCCGTTCAAGGATAAGTTTGATACTTCGCTGAAACTGTACAGCCTGATGACAACGAAGCCCAATGAGATGGGAAAATATAAGGAGAAAAAAGAAGCATGAACACATCGAATGTTTTTGACCGACTGAGCCGCAAAATTCATCATCACTCTGACATGGAGCCGCACGAAAGCGATTCCGGCCCGCCCTTTGGTGAGGTGGAGCCGCTCAACTTCCACGATGAAGAATCGGTGGTGCATACGGTGCTGGAAGATTTCTATGCCGTTGGCACACTGGCCGATGAACTGACTGACAGCTTTCACATGGAAGCCCGCGGTTATCTTGACCGTGAGGAAGTGGACGCCCGTCTGATCGCCTTTGCCCGGAAGCTGGAACAGGTGCTTGACAAGTGGGAAACCCACGCAGCCCTGATCGCATGACGGTTCCAGCCGGAAGGAGGTGATTTCCATAGCAGACAAAAAGTTTCGGGGCAGAGATAAAATCGTCCAGAAAATGACCAAGGATGGTCTGGTGGATGAAAACCTCCGCACCGGGGAACAGAAGTCCGCAACCGCAGCAGAAAAGCCGGAGCAGGAAGATTCGGCAAAAGAAACTGCGGAAAAGGAAGCTGACGAAGAACCTATCGTGGAAGAAGAACGGTGCATGGATGCCGGGGACGGGGAGGAGGATGTACCCCGGCATCACAGCACCGCCAAGCAGAGCGCAGACTATTACAAAGCCCATCAGGAGGATGACAAGCCGAAGGATACGCCTGCGGAAGCGGATGTAGAGCCGCAGACCAAGAAAGGCCGACTTTCTTTTGAGGATGAAAAAGGCGGCATTGTCCGTGGCATGGGGATGGGCGTTAAGAAGGTGGCCAAGAAAGGAGTGGACACCGCCACCGGGTTTGCCCATCAGAAAGTACATCAGGTAGAAAAGGACAATTCCGGCGTGGAAGCTGCTCATAAGTCGGAAGAAGCCGCCGAACGCCTGCACCACTTTGTCAAAGGCAGGAAAAAGCCCAAAGACAAATCTGCCAGAGCAGAGAAAAGGGGTGGGGAGGATCAGAAGTCCAGCCGCCTGAAATTCTCCGAGAGCGAGGGCGGTACTGCAGAAAATGCAGCAGAACCGCCGCTGAAAAAGAAACAGCCCCAGCCACCGCCGACTGCCGCAGGAGGTGAATCAAAAACAGTCGGTGCGAAGTTTTACCAGAAAAAGCAGTATAAGGATGCTTATGCAGCCGCCAAGCGCGGCCAGAAAGCTGGAACTGTCGCCAGCAAGCAGGCAGCAGCGGCAACAAACACCATTACAGAGAAAGCGAAAGCGGCGGTGCAGGAGATCGTCGTGCAGAATAAAACCCTGTGGGTCAGTATTGGTGTTGGCATCCTTCTGGTGATGGTCATGCTGGGAGCCTTTTCAAGCTGTGGTGCAGCGATTCAGGGAACCGGTAGCACCTTCGTGGGAACGACCTACCCCAGCAAGGATGCTGACATGAAAGGTGCAGAAGAGGATTATCTGGAACTGGAAAAAGAACTGGATAAGCAGATTCGGCAGATGGAATCCACCCATCCGGGCTATGATGAATACCGCTATCAGCTGGACGAAATCGGGCATGACCCGTATCAGCTTATTTCCCATTTGACTGCGGTTTATGAGCAGTTCACCAGAGGACAGGTCAAGCCTGTTATCAAGGAACTGTTCAAGCAGCAGTATCTCCTGAAAGTGTGGGAAACCATTGAGATTCGTACCCGCATGGAAACCAGAGTAGGGATTCGGCCAACGATTGACGCTTTTGGAAACGTCAGTATGGAAACCTATACTTATCAGGAAGAAGTGGAGTACGAGTATAAAATCCTCAATGTCCTGCTGAAAAATAAGGGCTTTGATACCATCGCGCGGAAGAACATGAATCGGAAGCAGACCGGGCGATACGATGCCTACAACCTGACCTACGGCAATCGCCCCGAACTGTTCGGCGCAGGATCACCGACTTACAGCGGCGGCACAACGGGCAGTATCGGCACAGGTGGTGGTGCTGGTGGCTCCGGCGGTGGCTTCAAGTACGACATTCCCTCGGAAGCCCTTTCGGATGAAAAGTTCGCAAAGATGATAAAGGAAGCCGAAAAGTATCTCGGTATGCCGTATGTGTGGGGCGGCAGTTCCCCAAGCACCAGTTTTGACTGCTCCGGCTTCGTATGCTGGGTCATCAATAACTGCGGCAATGGGTGGAGCGTTGGGCGTACAACAGCCAACGGCCTGCGCGGGAAGTGCAGTTATGTTTCTCCTGCGGATGCGCAGCCCGGCGACCTGATCTTCTTTGAGAAAACCTATAACACCGTTGGCGCGTCGCACGTTGGAATCTACGTCGGCAATGGCATGATGATCCACTGCGGCGACCCCATTTCCTATACCAGTATCAATTCGACCTACTGGCAAAGCCACTTCTTAGGCTTTGGCCGCATCAACTGAAAGGAGGACCGATGGGCAAGAAATTACAGAAATATCTGGATGAAGCCGAAAAGACAGAACAGCAGATCGCAGAACTGGAAGAACGGCTGAGAACCATCCGGGCAGCACAGAAAAAGGAAGAGGACAGCGAGATCATCCGTGCCATCCGCAGCACCAAGATGGGCGGGCGCGAACTGCTGGCTCTGCTGGACAACATTCAGGCGGGCAATGTGACGTTCCTGACCGCTGTAAACAACGCTTCGGAAGAAGCAGAAACGGAGGAAGCGATTGAAAAAGATGCTTAAACGGCTGGGTGTTGTTATTCCCAGCACAATTCTTACCCTGCTGATGGCGGTGGGCTTTTCGACTCCGGTCTTTGCCTATGTGGATACCACTGAGGTGGCAGAGGAACCTGTGCAGGTAATCGAGGAAGCAGAGCCGACCGAGGAAGAAAAGATCCCGTTCACCATCGCAGGCAACGGCGAGGTGGAGGATAACATCGTGGATGACCCCAGCAAGGAGTTCTTCACGGTCAAGACGAAGGACGGCAATACGTTCTTTCTGGTGATTGACCGGGCGCGGAACAGCGAAAACGTCTATATGCTCTCGATGATCGACGAGTACGATTTGCAGGAGTTTCTGGACGATGAAGAACGGAATGGCAAGCAGGAAGAAGAAACGCCTGCGGTAGTTCTGCCCGAAACCAAACCCGAATCTACCCCGGATGTGGAAATCGAAGAACCGAAAGAGGAATCGAGCGGTGGCATGAATAAGATTCTGCTGCTGGTATTCGTGGCGGCACTGGGCGGTGCAGGTGCTTTCTTCTACTTCTACATTTATAAGCCGAAGCCGAAAGAAGAAACGCCGCAGAGTGAAAATCTGGAAACCGACCAGAGCCTTGCGACTGTGAACGAGGACAGCCAGCAGGAGTAAAACCGTGAGATAAGGGGGCAGGGGTAGTCGAAAGGCTATCCCTGCTTTTTTCATAGGAAAGGAGAAATCTTTGAAATATCTGGTGATTGCAGAAAAACCGAGTGTATCGAAATCCATTGCAAAAGTGATCGGTGCATACCGACAGGAGGACGGGTATCTGGAGGGTGGGGATTGCGTGGTCAGCTGGTGTCTGGGGCATCTGGCAGAGTATGCAGCTCCGGAACACTACGATGAACGCTATGAAAACTGGCGTTTTGAGGATTTGCCGATTCTCCCTGTCGAGTGGAAACTGCTGGTACACAATACAAAGAAGCCGCAGTTCAATGTCCTGCGCAAACTGCTCCGCAGCAAGAAGTTTGATTATGTGGTGAACGCCTGCGACGCAGGGCGCGAGGGCGAAGCGATTTTCCGCCGTGTGTATGCTCTTGCCGGAAGTAAACTCCCCATCAAGCGGCTGTGGATCAGCAGCATGGAGGATGCCGCTATCCAGCAGGGCTTTGAGAACCTGAGAGATGGCGCGGCCTATGATAACCTGTTTGCAGCGTCCGAGTGCAGGGCAAAAGCGGACTGGCTGATCGGCATGAACGGAACCCGTGCTTTTACGAAAAAGTACGGCAGAAAACAGACCATTGGCCGTGTGCAGACCCCGACGCTGGCGATGCTGGCCGAACGGCAGACCAAAATCCAGAACTTTGTAAAGGAACCCTATTATAAAGTGGAACTGTCCGGTGGGGGCATGGTCGCAGTATCGGAACAGATGGCGCAGGAGCAGGACGCAGATGCTATGCAGGTTGCTTGCGATGGACAGTGCGCCGTGGTTGGCAGCATCGAGCGCAAGAGGGTAGAAAAGAAGCCCCCGAAGCTGTATGACCTGACGACCTTACAGCGAGAAGCAAACCGCTATTACGGTCTGACAGCCAGCCAGACCTTGCAGGCATTGCAGGAATTGTATGAAGAAAAGCTGGTGACATACCCCAGAACAGACAGCCAGTTTGTGACTGAGGATATGCGCAAGACGGTGGAATCTCTGGTGCTGGCCTTAGATGGCGCGGCGGCAGACGTAAGCTGCGTTATCGACAACAGCAAGGTCACAGACCATCATGCGATCCTGCCGACGATGCAGGGTGCAAAGTGTGATAAGGAAAAAATGTCCGAAACCAAGCAGAAGATTCTTTCACTTATCAGCTGGAAACTGGTACAGGCTGTGCAGCCGCCGTTCATCCACGAAGATGTGGTTGTGACGGTATGCTGTCAGGGACAGAATTTCACAGCAAAGTATAAGAACGTTCTGCAGCCCGGTTATACTGCAAAACCTGTTCCGCTTGTGGAGCCGGAGAAGAACAAGGATGCATCACTTCCGAACAATCTGGAGCAGGGGATGGTTATTCCGGTGGTACGGGCAGAGAAAAAGCAGGGCTTTACTTCACCGCCGAAAGTCTACACCGAAGATACCCTGCTGTCGGCCATGGAAACAGCAGGCAACAAGGAATTTGAAAAGGACACGGAGAAGAAAGGTCTGGGAACCCCTGCAACGCGCGCCGCAATTCTGGAAAAGCTGGTATCCTCCGGCTATGTGCAGCGCAAGGGCAAGCAGATGATTCCGACAGAGGACGGTGTGGCAGCGATTCACAATATCCCGGACTACCTGAAATCTGCCAGTATGACAGCCGAATGGGAAAATGACCTGCTGCGGATGGAGCGCGGCGAGATCAAGCCCCATGATTTTATGCAGGGCATCCACGGACTGATCGACAAGATGCTGGCTGACCTCCGGCAGATTCCTACCATCGCGGCAGCTCCCCATCATAATAAGGTAAGCGTAGGAAACTGCCCGGTTTGTGGCAACCCTGTACATGAAAGTAAACTCAGCTTTTGTTGTGCAGACCGCAGCTGCAAATTTGCCCTCTGGAAAGAAAGCAGATACTTGTCCAACATGAGAAAAACGCTGGACAAGAAGATGGCGGTAGACCTTTTGAAGAAAGGCCGCACTCATGTAAAAGACTTTTATTCTGCGAAAAAAGATAAGACATTCGCCGCTGACCTTGTGATGCGCGTCGAAGATGGCCGCGCACAGTACAGCCTGGAATTTCCTAAAACACCGATGCAAACGAAAACGTAAAGGAGGTTTGACCCTTGCCACAGATTAACGATATTCGAGAATTGGCGCAGCAGAACGCCCGGTATGTCAGTAACTCGCCACAGGACTGGATGAGTTATCTGGATGTGGCGGCGCGGCTGTACCGCTATTCGTTCACCGATACGCTCCTGATCCACGCGCAGCGGCCCGATGCGACCGCCTGCGCAGAACTGGAACTCTGGAATCAGAAAATGAGCCGATGGGTTAACCGTGGCGCAAAAGGCATTGCGCTTCTGGATGATACCGGACCGCGTACCAAGCTGCGGTATGTGTTCGATATTGCTGACACCCATCTGGTGCGCGGTGGCAGAACACCGCTCTTATGGAATCTGGACAGCCACGAGCATGAGCAGGCTATCTTAGACCATCTGGTAGATACCTATGGTTTATCCCAGACAGACAGCATGAACACTGCTCTGCTGGAACTGGCACAGCAGTTGACCGCCGACAATCTGGATGAAGCGATGGATGGTCTGGTCTATGAGGTGAAAGACACTTTTCTGGAAGAACTGGACGAAGATAACATCCGTGTCCGCTTCCGGGAACTGATGACTAACAGTATCTTCTATACGCTTTCCCGTCGCTGTGGGCAGGAGCCTATGGATGTACTGGACGATGATGACTTTATCCGTATCGTGGATTTCAACAAGCTGCCGGTGCTGTCGTTCCTTGGCAACGCCGTTTCCGAACAGTGCGAAGCGGTTCTTTTTGACATTGGCCGTGAGATGCGGAAAATTTACAAAAAAGAAATCACGCAGCAGCTTGAAAAATCTGTTGACAGCTTGTATAATACCAATACAGACTTTAGCGCATTAAAGCGTGAAATCAAAGAAACCACGACCGAAGGAGGACAAGAAAATGGAGTTGACGTATTACCGCAAGGGAGATTATCTGTTCCCGAATCTGGCCGTGAAGGACGAGCCGCAGATCATCGGGAAGTACGGGATGCTGCGCAGGACGTACCTGAAAGAGAACCGCAAGAATTGGTATCAGAGTATGCTGATGAGCGGCAGACTGAACCAGCATCTGGCGCAGATCGAGGAAGAAGCGGAGAACCGGATGGAATCCCTGTTGGACAGCCTGAACGAGAAGTTTCCGGCACCGAGCAAGGAGAAGGACCCGCTGGCATGGGCGGCACATCAGAACAGCCTGACGGCGATGGCAGAAGAGATCGTCTTGAAGGAATTGGTGTACAATTAACTGAACCGACAACGGAACAGGATTTGAGCGAAGCAGAGGAAGAAATTGCCTCTGCTTTTTCTTTGCCTGATTTGCCGACCGTGGAACAGCAGATCCGCGCCATTGAAGCACCGATCCGGGCGCGGTATGCGGATGAAATTGCACTTGATCCTGAAGTGGTCGATGAAATCCTGCGCACGGGCAGCAACCGCAGCAAGGGCCAGCTGCGTCTGATCTACAATTTCATGGTTGAGAAAACCCCGGAAGAATACACAGAGTTCGTGAAAAACGAATACGGTACGGGCGGCAAAGGCTTTGAAATTGACGGTTCAAAGTATGCAGGCTGGTTCGATGATTTAGGGCTGCGTATTGCAGTAGGCAGCACGGCAAAGGGCGGCACGATTGCCAATGCGTTTCTTTCGTGGGAAGATGTCAGCAACCGTATCCATGAACTGCTCCGGCAGGGTGAGTATGCTCCGCAGGCGGTTCTGGATGCTGCACGGCAGAATGCTTTGCAGGAACACGCGCAGACGTTGGCTTATATGGAGCGTGATTTAGCCGATGGCGTTGCCGAAGCAGTGTTTCAAGATACAGAAATCTTCAGGGGCGGTTTCCCGGAACTGACGGACAGGCTGGCAGGCTTGCTGGATGATACGGATTTTCTGACCGATCTCAATGAGAGATTGTCCGCGCTGGGAGAAGCCTACGTCGAAGATAAAGACCTGATGCGGATGCACTTTTATAAGCCGGATAAGGTTGCGGCTCTGTTCCAGCAGTTTGCAAAGCCTTATCAGAATTTTGCCGCAAGAGATGGCTTTCACTGGAATGAGTATAAGAAGTTCATCACGGAAGATGAAATCAATGCTTACTTCACACGGGGCAGCAATTATTCGGACAGTCGGCTGGCAATCTATTCATTCTTTCTGAATCATGAGGACAAAAAAGAGCGGGCTGATTTCCTGAAAGACCATTATGGAATCGGTGGCAGCAGTCATGCACTCTGCGGGGCAGACGATTCTCACGAAGATCACGATGGCAGGGGCATTGCTTTGGAGCGTGGCTCATACGGGAACCCGGATGCCAGTGTTCATCTGAACTGGAATCAGGCTGCAGGCCGAATTGATCGGCTTATCCGTGACAGTGAGTATTTGAAGCCTGCGGATTATTCCCGGATGCCTGTCTATGAGCGCGAGCGGATGGCCATGCGGGTGATGGGCTTCTATCACCATCTGCCGAATGAAGTGGAACGTCCTTTCCCGCAAGACCTTTACCATGAAGAAGGACGAAAGGCTCTTGTTGAAAAGCTGGCAGACCCAGAACAGTCGGCGGAACTGCTGGAGCAGATGGACAATGCACTCCTGTCTGTGCCGCTGGATTCCGAGGAATACAAGGGCAAGGCAGAATCTCTTTCTGTTCTGCACCAGTATGTTGAGGGGACATACACGATTTTCCCGGAAAAGAAGAGAGCTGTTGAGATTGCGGTTCCTGAACAGGGGCAGATGTCCATGTTTGACTTCATGGAGCAGGAGCCGCAATCGAAAGAGCAGTCAACCGCCGCAGCGGTTGAGAAACCCCGCAAGGAACTGTACAGCAGAGAAAACGGCAGTTTCCTGTATCTGGAAAACGACCATCTGTACCGCGTTGAGCGTTCTAATGCCTACGACGTTTATCTGAAAGACATGGAAAATTCGGCGGTGGCTGGCCGTGTTATTTCGGTGCAGTCTTATGATGAAACACTGGCGAAGAATCCGTTGAACGATTTTCTGAAACTGGACGCAGACCACACCCAGAAAGACAGCCGCAGCATCTATAAAGAATGCCTGTACACGCTGCTGGAAAAGGTAGAGCGCAGCGAAATCTATCCGCTGCTGCGTGACCGCGATACCACCGAGGAAAAAGCGGAAAATCTGATTCGTGAGAAAATCGAGGATTTGTTTGCTTCCGGCGAGGTGGAAAATGCCGTTTATTCCGAAGCCATCGACACATGGGCGCACTTTGGAGAGTGGATTCAGGAAGATATTTTCCAGCGCACCTATCAGGACGTTATTACGGATAGGCGGGATGCCGTTGCACTGTATCAGGATAGCATGGACGCACCGCAATGGGTGCGTGGCATGATGGTTCCGTATGTAGCGGAAGAAAAGACCGTTGAGCCAGCCTTACAGCCCCTGCCGCTTGATGCCGCCAACGAGTATAACACGTTGAAAGAGCGTTACCCGGATGCTTTGGTCGGCTATGAGCAGTACGGAAACTTTGAGTTCTACGGCGAGGATGCAAAGCGCGTTTCCGAACTGCTTGGAACAAAAATTCTGGAAAAGAAAACCGCGCTCGGCAAGGTTGAGGTATCTGGTTTTCCACATGAACAGTGGGCTTCACAGGCAATGAGGCTCTGGAAGCAAGGGGAGAACGTCTATCTGTCCGGCCAGCAGGAAGATGGAACCCATGCGCAGACAAAATATTTCCGCAGAGAGGAATATCTGCCAGTCAATACCATCATTGGACTGGACGATCGGGAGTTCCGTGTGGATTCGGTCAACTTTGAACAGGAAACGGTCAGTTTACAGGACATGACCCTTGCAAAAGAAGCCCGGTATCCGATCTTCCGAACAGAACCGCTGGAGTACATTCGGCATTTGTACGAACAGGCGGAGATGCCGATGGAAGAAGCGGTGGAAATCACAGTCTTTACGGCTCTGTACAATGCTGGTGTGGCTTACGAGGATTTTTCCCCGGAGCAGATGGATGTGATCTATTCGGTGGCAGAATCGGGCGGCGAGTTGGAAGAACTGCTTAACCCTGACTTTCCACCGGAACAGATGCAGCTGATTGCGGACGTGCAGAACCGAACGGATGCCATCAGCCGTGCAACCGCAGAAGAAGTTCTGGAACCGCTGATCCAGCAGCCTATGACTCCGGCAGAGGTCAACCATGCACGGCGGCAGCACAACCTTCCGCTGGACAGTGGAGCCGAAACGGAACAGCCTGTACAGCCCAAACAGGAGCCTATGAACTTCCGTATTACGGACGATGATCTCGGCGCAGGAGGGCCGAAAACAAAGTATAAAGCCAATGTGGAAGCCATTCAGGTGCTGCAAACACTGGATGCAGCGCAGCGGCAGGCTACCGCAGAGGAGCAGGAGATCCTTTCCCGGTATGTGGGCTGGGGCGGCATTCCGCAGGCGTTTGATGAAAGCAATGCGGAGTGGTCGAAAGAGTATGCCGAACTGCAGTCCCTGCTCACGGCAGATGAGTATAAGGAAGCCCGTGCCAGTACCCTGAACGCATTTTACACTTCCCCTACGGTTATCAAGGCGATGTACGAAGCACTGGATAATATGGGCTTGTCCAAGGGCAACGTATTGGAACCGTCATGTGGTGTCGGAAACTTTATGGGACTGGTGCCGGACAACATGGAGAAGATTCGGATGTACGGTGTGGAGCTGGACAGCATTTCAGGCCGCATTGCACAGCAACTGTACCAGAAAAACAAGATTGCGGTGCAGGGCTTTGAAACAATGCAGTTCCCGGACAGTTTCTTTGACTGTGTTGTGGGCAACGTACCCTTCGGCAATTACAAAGTACCGGATAAGCGGTATGACCGCCACAATTTCCTAATCCACGATTATTTTATCGCCAAGAGCCTTGACCTTGTACGTCCGGGCGGTGTGATAGCGGTGGTAACGTCCAGTGGTACGATGGACAAGAAGGATTCCTCTGTCCGTGAGTACCTTGCTAACCGTGCCGATCTGGTAGGTGCGATTCGTCTGCCGAACAATGCGTTTCAGCGCAATGCCAACACTGGCGTGGTTGCTGACATTCTGTTCCTGCAGAAGCGTGACCGTGCAGCGGTGGAGCGGGCAGACTGGGTGGATCTCGGTGAAACGCCGGAAGGATATTCCATCAACCAGTATTTTGCGCAGCATCCTGAGATGGTGCTGGGGGAGATCACCACGGAAAGCACTCAGTATGGCAAGCAGGAAACGACGGTCAAGCCCATCGAGGGCGCAGACCTTGCCCAGCAGTTGAAAGAAGCGGTCAGCAACATCCATGCCACCATCACGGAACCCGAAATTTCCGATGATGATCTGGATGTGCAGGAAGAACCCATTCCGGCAGACCCAAGCGTGAAGAATTTCAGCTTCACGAACGTGGACGGGCAGATTTACTACCGCGAAAATTCCTTTATGAATAAGGTGGAACTGCCTGCCGTAACTGCAGAGCGAGTGCTGGGCATGATCGCTCTGCGGGAGACCACCCGGAAGCTGTTGGATTGTCAGCTGCATGATGGTTCGGATGCGGAAGTACAGCTTTTGCAGAATGAACTGAAACAGCAGTACACCGCATTTAAGGCGCAGTATGGCCTTATCAACAGCACTGCCAACAAGCGAGCGTTCCGACAGGATAGCAGCTATTGTCTGCTGGCATCACTGGAAATTCTGGATGAGGAGAAGAATCTCAAACGACTTGCCGATATTTTTACCAAACGTACCATCCGTAAGCCGGAGCCTGTTACCTCGGTGGATACACCCAGCGAAGCTCTGGCACTTTCCATCGGAGAAAAGGCAAAGGTGGATGTGCCGTTTATGATGCAGCTCTGCGGCAAACCGGAACAGGAAATCACGGATGAACTGGCAGGTGCGATTTTCCGAAACCCTGTGACACAGCAGTGGGAAACCTCGGATGAATACCTGTCCGGCAATGTTCGTGAAAAACTGGCCACAGCAGAAACCTTTGCTGCAAATCATGCAGAGTATCAGATCAATGTGGACTACCTGAAACGGGTACAGCCCAAGGATTTGGATGCTTCGGAAATTGAAGTGCGGCTGGGTGCAAACTGGGTAAAGCCGGAGTACATCACGCAGTTTATGAAAGAAGTGTTCAAAACCCCGAACTACTATGCCGGGATTGACATTAAGGCAACCTATTCCGAAATTTCTGGTGCATGGAACATTTCGGGCAAGTCGCTGGATCGCGGCAATCCGCTTGTCACCAACACTTACGGAACCCTGCGCGTCAACGGCTATAAGCTGCTGGAAGATGCGCTGAATCTCCGCGATACCAAAATCTACGATACGATTCACGATGCGGATGGCGACCATCGTGTGCTGAATAAGCAGGAAACCATGCTTGCACAGCAAGCGCAGGAATCCATTCGGGAAGCGTTTAAGCAGTGGATTTTCAAGGATTTAGATCGCCGCGAGGATTTGTGTGCGACCTATAATCGGATTTTCAATGCGATTCGGCCCCGTGAGTACGATGGCAGTCATATCCGTTTTGAGGGCATGACCCCGGAAATCTCTCTGATGCCGCACCAGAAAAATGCGGTAGCGCACATTCTGTACGGCAACAATACGCTGCTGGCGCATTGCGTGGGCGCAGGCAAGACCTTCCAGATGATTGCTGCCGGCATGGAAAGCCGCAGGCTGGGCCTGTCGCAGAAAAACCTCTATGTGGTGCCGAACCACCTCACAGAGCAGTGGGGCGCAGACTTCCTGCGGCTCTATCCCAATGCCAATGTGTTGGTGGCAACGAAAAAGGATTTTGAACCCAGCAATCGTAAGCAGTTCTGCTCCCGTATTGCAACAGGTGATTACGATGCCATTGTGATCGGACACTCGCAGTTTGAACGAGTGCCGCTTTCCCCGGAACGGCAGAAAGCTATTATCGAGCGTCAGATCGACGACATTACGCTGGCCCTAGCCGATGCCCGGAGTGAGGACAGCCGCAGTTTTACGGTCAAGCAGATGGAGAAAACAAAGAAAACGCTGGAAGCAAAGCTGCAAAAGCTGAACGACCAGACGAGAAAGGATGATGTGGTTACATTTGAGGAACTGGGTGTTGACCGTCTGTTTGTGGACGAGTCACATTTCTATAAAAATATGTTCCTCTACACAAAAATGCGAAATATCGCAGGTATCGCCCAGACCGATGCACAGAAGTCCAGCGATATGTTTGCAAAGTGTCAGTACCTGGACGAACTGACAGGTGGCAAGGGCGTGACCTTTGCAACCGGAACCCCGGTCAGCAACTCGATGGTGGAACTGTACACCATTATGCGGTATCTCCAGTATGACACGCTGCAGAAAATGGGACTGAGCCACTTCGATGATTGGGCGGCATCCTTTGGTGAAACCGTCACGGCAATCGAGCTTTCCCCGGAGGGAACGGGCTATCGCGCGAAAACACGCTTTGCCCGGTTCTTTAATCTGCCGGAACTGATTTCCTTGTTCAAGGAATCGGCAGACGTGCAGACGGCGGATATGCTGAATCTGCCTGTGCCGAAAGCGGAGTACATCAACGAAGTGCTGAAACCGAGCGAGACACAGGAAGAAATGGTGAGTTCCTTTGCAGACCGTGCCGAGGCTGTACGCAACGGTAATGTGAATCCCAGATTCGATAATATGCTCAAGATCACCAACGATGGCCGAAAACTGGCACTCGACCAGAGGCTTATGAACGAGATGTTGCCGGACGAGCCGGAGAGCAAGGTCAATCGCTGTGTGGACAATGCGTTCAAGGTCTGGGAAGAATCTTCGGCGGATAAGGGAACGCAATTGATCTTCTGTGACTTATCGACACCAAAAGCCGATGGCACATTCAATGTTTATGATGATGTGCGGGAAAAGCTGGTGGCGAGAGGTATTCCCCGTGAAGAAGTGGCGTTCATTCACGAGTACAACACCGAAACGAAAAAAGCAGACCTGTTTGCAAAGGTGCGCGCTGGACAGGTGCGTATCCTGATGGGGTCTACGCCGAAACTTGGCGCAGGAACCAATATTCAGGATCGGCTGATAGCCCTGCATCATCTGGATTGCCCGTGGAAGCCGTCTGATCTGGAACAGCAGGAAGGGCGTATTCTTCGGCAGGGAAACCGGAATAAGCAGGTGAAAATTTATCGTTACGTCACGGAAAATACGTTTGATTCGTACATGTGGCAAATTCTGGAAAATAAGCAGAAGTTTATAAGCCAGATTATGACATCCAAGTCGCCTGTCCGTGCCTGCGATGATGTGGACGATACCGCGCTGTCCTATGCCGAAATCAAGGCACTGGCAACGGGCAATCCCTACATCAAGGAAAAGATGGACTTGGATATTCAGGTCAGCAAACTGAAACTGCTGAAAGCCAATCACACCAGTCAGATTTATAGCTTGGAATCGGATATTGCGCGCCGCTATCCGCGAGAAATCGCTGTGGCACAGGGTCAGATCGAAGCACTGAAAACCGATATGGAAGCGGCAAAACCGCTTCTGGCGCAGGACAAAGACCACTTCTCTATGGAAATCAGCGGTAAGGTGTACAGCGAACGCAAGGAAGCAGGTGCAGCCATTATCGAGGCTTGCAAGGCTTTGAAAGCAGCAGGCACCGAGGGTAGAATCGGCAGCTACGGTGCGTTTGAACTGCATTCCCGGTTTGACAACTTCGATAAGGTGTTCCGCTTATCCATCAAGGGCGCATGGAACTACTCGATGGAAGTCGGCAAAGACCCGCTGGGTAATATCCTGCGCGTTACCAATGCGCTGGCAGGCATCGAAAGAGCATTGCCGCAGGTGGAACGCAGACTGGAAACCTTGGAACAGCAGTTGGCGCAGGCAAAGGAAGAAGCCAAACGTCCCTTTGCGCAGGAAGCGGAACTGGCTGAAAAATCTGCGCGCCTTGCGGAGCTGAACTCTCTGCTCAACATGGATGAAAAGGGCAGTGAGGATGCGCTGGGAGTGGACGAGGATGCAGCCGAAACCGAAGTTGCAGACAGGCCGCGCCAGCCTGTGAACTATGCAGGCCGCGTTGCAGAGCGCACTGCGGACAATGTGCGGAAACCCTCTGTGCTGGCACAGCTTCATGCAAAGCAGGCAGAGCGCAGCGCAGAACTGCAGAAATCCCAGAAGCGGAAAAGTCACGATATGGAACTGTAAATAGGATAACCCCGTTAGATCTCTGCAAGGAATCTAACGGGGCATTTTTGAACAAGGAGGGCATTTGCTGACATTAACACCGATCAATCTGAAAACGGCAAACGCATTTGTGCAGCAGTATCACCGCCACCATAAACCAACGCGGGGGCATAAATTCTCCATCGGCGTATCGGACAATGGCGCGTTGGTGGGTGTTGCTATCTGCGGCAGACCTGTGGCGCGGCGGCTGGACGATGGCTACACGCTGGAAGTTAACCGTCTGTGTACAGACGGAACACCGAACGCTTGCAGCATCCTGTATGCGGCGGCGTACCGTGCAGCACGGGCAATGGGCTACAACAAAGTGATCACCTACATTCTGGATACGGAAAATGGAGCATCTCTGAAAGCTGCCGGGTACACCTGTGAGGGCAGAGCCGGAGGCTTAGAATGGAACGGCGCGAAGGCACCGAAACAGGCTGATCAATATCCGCGCCAGATGAAAACACGATGGGTCAAGAAAAAGGAGGGCTTGCATGGCAGTTGACCGCAAACAGCAGATGAAAGAAATCACGGAACGGCTGGAGCAGGGCGTAAAGGACATTTTTACATCGGAAATGTACACGACGTATCTGCGCACGATGGCAAAATTCCACAATTACAGCTTCAATAATACGCTGCTGATCGCTATGCAGCGGCCTGATGCCACACTGGTGGCAGGGTTTAACGCATGGAAGAATAAGTTCAACCGTTACGTCAAAAAAGGCGAAAAGGGCATCCAGATCATTGCTCCGGCTCCCATCAAGGAAGTGGAAGAACGTGAGAAAATCGACAAGGATACGGGTCTGGCTGTGCTAAACGAAAACGGTGAACCAGAAATGGAACGTGTGGAGTATGTGGTTCCGAGGTTCCGATTGACGACAGTTTTTGATATATCGCAGACCGATGGGGAACCGATTCCGTCGCTGGAAGTGAACGAACTGACGGCCAGCGTCAAAGACTATGCGCTGCTTACGGCGGCAATCGAGCAGGTATCGCCTGTGCCGATGCGGTTTGATGAAATCGAAGGGGATGCCAAAGGCTATTACAGTGATGCCGACAAAGAAATCTGCATTCAGGTCGGCATGGGCGAGAGCCAGACCATAAAGACGATGATCCACGAGGTTGCTCATGCGATACTGCATAACAGCGATTTCATGAAGCAGAACGGCGAGGAAAAAGATCGGCTTACAAAGGAAACCGAAGCCGAAAGCATTGCATTTACGGTCTGCTCGGCTCTGGGCATTGACACATCCGATTATTCTTTTCCGTATGTGGCAAGCTGGGCCAGCAGCAAGGAGATGAAGGAACTGAAAGATTCGATGGATACGATTCGATTGACCGCAGCCAACTTTCTGGAAAAGCTGGAAGCGGCAGTCGCGGAAAGGAGCGCAGAGCGCATGACCGCGATGCAGTATGCGGAAAAGTTGATTGCCAATAAGGAGCAGAAAAAAACGATTTTTGATGATGAGCAGCGCAACCTCATTGTGAATTTTGCTTTCAAGCTGGATGACCGGGCTGCAACGGAAGAATTGGTGAACGGTCTGGCGGCGGCACTGGCCGAGGATAACAAAGAAGAAGTCAACCGCCTGATGTACGATGCGCAGGAGAAAATCGAAAATCTCCCGGATGGGATGATTGGTCTTTCCGAAATGCACGACTATGGCTACCGGAAAGATGATGTGCTGCCGCTGACGAAAGAGGGCGCACGGGAATGGCATCGGCTGGGTGAGAGGATTTATCCGCTGTTCCGTGATGGCACGGCAGGCGATTATGTAAGCCAAGAGAAAATCGAGCAGCACGATGGCATTTTCGGCATTAAGGTAGACGCATGGGATGCGATTCTATTGGAACAGCGGGAAGATTATGCAGAGGTCGAGTATGCGCGCCCGGATTTTCAGCTGACAGTGATAAACCGTGAACAGGCTCTGCGACTGTATGACGAGGGTAAGCAGATTTATCTTGTCCGCATCAGCCCGTGGCCGATTCTTGTCACGGCGCGAGAGGAAATTGAGCGCGGAAGTGATACCTTCCAGATTGCAATAGCAGATTTGGAGCAGGAGCGGAACATGACAGAACAGGAAAATATGCTGCTCAATAGCGGCGAAAAGCAGTTCGGTATTTATCAGATCACAGAACGTGACCCGGAACATAACTATCGTTTCATGGGGCTGGACTATGTGCAGAAGAAAGGCATAACGGTTTCCCGTGCAGATTATGACCTGATCTATACCGCGCCGCTTACGGAAAAGGACACGCTGGATGGCATTTATGAACGGTTCAATATCCAGCGTCCGGCAGATTTTACGGGTCATTCGCTGTCGGTCAGCGACGTGGTGGTACTCAATGATGGCGGTACAGTCAAAGCCTACTATGTGGACAGCATTGGATTTGCAGAACTGCCGGATTTTTTCAAGGAAAGGAATCTGGATTTGCAGAAAGAAAACCTTTTGAACGAAGAACTGCAGGAAATCGAAATCTTTGATAAGCCGGGTCTTTTCAGTAATGGCCGACTGCGGGATGAAGATGTGCCGGAGGGCTTATATCGCTATGATCTGCGCGGTTCGGACTACGACCCAGGCCAGCCCATTACAGTGGAGAAAACTGTGGTGGTGAACCATGCGGCATCTGTCCTGATGGCCGAAGAACTTGACCTTGGCGCGGAGGGGCGGCTGGAACTGGGTGAGGAAGGGCTGAACTTCACGGGCGCAGAGTTGACCGTGCGAGAGTTCATGGAGGAACAGCAGCAGAAAAGAAATGGACTGATCCACGGCGATTCCGACCATATCGCAGTCGAGGGGCATATCGGCACATGGTACGCTATTGATGAAACGGAGATTGGCGGCGAGAAGTTCTTCCTGCTGGAGCATGAGGAACACGGCGACATGGCGGCTTGTGTTGCAGTCAATGAGTGGGGCAAGTTGGTAGCGGAGGATTTGTGGAACGGCTTCGATGAAGATTTTCAGGAGGCCGTGCAGAAATATTTCTCTGAAAAATGGAATATGCCGAAAAAAGAAGATGTGGTATCGGAGATCATTGAAAAGGCTGTGCCTGTGCCAGACAACAGCGCACAGGATTATTCGGATGTGCCTGTCTACTACGAGCCGTTCAGCTATGCCAAAGAAAATGACGAGGTGGATTTGTACCGTACATCCTATCGGCTGAACAGCGAGTGCAAGCAGGCAATCCATGAAGCGATTGCGGACAATTATGACGGAATGTACCTTGGCGATGATGCAGTCGATCAGGTGGTGCGGCAGTACGGTATGGAGCGCGTGGGCTACATCCTGGCGAACACTCTGCACCATAAAAGCTACGATGGCCGCTTTTCTCACGGCAATAAGGAATGGGCAGAGCAGGTCAGCACCCCGGAGCATAATGCAGACCGCATGACCTTCCGCACGGATTGGGTGGTTGACAGCCACCCGGCTATTCTGGATGGCTTTGTAACGATGTTCAGAAAAGAACTGGATGCGCAGAAAGAACAGGAACAGCCTTTCGTAAAGCAGTTCTATGTGGTCGAAAATTTGCAGGCTGCGCCTTTGAGGATTGAGCGGTTCGGAAATCTCGACGATGCAATGTCGCAGTATCAGGCACTTCCGAACCATTACATGAAAGCCTTTGGGGTGGAGAAGAATCCTGATCCGCTGTCTGGTTCGCTGGATATTTTGCAGTGCAGGAACGGCATTGACACCATTGTGGAGGACTACAAAACGGTTCCGGGCTGGGATAACCCGTATATCCAGAATCATGTTGTCCAGCCGTTGCAGGGGGTCTTAGCCGTGCAGGATGTGGAACTGGCCTACGAATTGCCGGATGCCTATTTCCATATCCAGACCTGTGACGATGGCTTCGACTATACCTTATATAATAAAGACTTCACGGAGCGAGATGGCGGCATCCTTGAAACGGATGGAGATAAGCCTGTGCAGGAGGCTATGACAGAGCTGTTGGCAGAGTTTGGCTGTGATGCAGCAGAGGGCAGGGTCATGGACGCGGCAGAACTGCGGGAACAGGCCGATACGGTGGCTGAACAGCAGGCAGAAGTTTTGAAAGAAAAGCTCGCCGCAGAAAGACCTGCGCCGGAGGAAACGCTCAGCTTTTATGTTGCGGAGTGTTTGGAGTTTACGTTTGCGGGAGAGTTCCACGACCATCTGACAATGGAAGAAGCCTTGGAAGTCTATGACAAGATTCCGTCCGAACGGATGAACGCTGACAAGTGCATTGGATTTTGCATCGAGGAAGATGGCGGCTTTGTTGGAATGTATGAGTTGGTCGTGAA
>ULVL01009558.1_pt1 | contig 22064 bp, 14 predicted proteins | sample 1959381 | NCBI WGS metagenome assembly ULVL01 (sample SAMEA4835785, study PRJEB28245) | human gut metagenome | biome: gut microbiome; material: fecal sample | place: Denmark | collected 2008
AAAATAACTGTTGAAAAACTCAAACTTATAACTTCGCCCAGAGTAGATGTTATCCGCGAAGGAAAAGTTCAACAAATTTTTGCAAATCAACTGGTGCTTGACGATATTGTAAAACTTTCAATTGGTAACCAAGTTCCATCCGATTGTATTGTTCAAAGTGGCGAAATCGAAGTTAACGAAAGTTTGCTTACTGGTGAAAGCAAACCCGTCAAAAAACATCAAGGCGATACTTTGCTTGCAGGCAGTTTTTTGACTTCGGGCAGTTGTATTGTTCGTATCGACAAGGTTGGCAAAGACAACTATATCCAAACTGTGGCAACACAAGCAAAAACATTCAAAAGTCCAAGTTCAAACCTGTTTAAAGATTTGAACACAATCATAAAATACATCGGGATAATGATTATTCCTGTTGGTGGACTTATGTTTGTCAGCAACTACTTTGGTTGCAACCGTGATTTTGCAAGGGCAATCGAACTTACTTGTGGTTCACTTATCGGAATGGTGCCTGCGGGCATGTTTTTGCTCATCACCATTGCTTTGGCAGTTGGTGTTGTAAAACTGGCACAAAAAAAGACGCTTGTGCAAGATTTGTACAGTATCGAAATGCTTGCAAGGGCAAATGTGTTGTGTCTTGACAAAACGGGCACAATCACAGATGGCACAATGCAAGTCAAGGAACTTTTGGCACTCAAAGAAGTTGATTTCAATCTTAACGGGGTTTTGGCAAACCATTTGGCAAATCAAAGTACAACAAACTCGACTTCGCGTGCTATGATACAATTTTTTGGCACTGATTCAAACACGAAAGCAACAGAAAAAATTGAGTTTTCATCCGAAAGAAAGTTTAGTGCAAGTTATTTTAAAAACATCGGAACAATCGCAGTTGGGGCGCCCGAATTTATGGGTATCAAACTCAAACAATCATTGAAAAACAAAATAAAAAAATACATGGCAAAAGGTGAAAGAGTTTTGATTGTCGGCCACAGCAAAAACAGAATTGCAGGTGACAAATTGCCCGAACTTGAACCTGTTGCGCTTTTGGTTATCGAAGATCATATCCGTGATGATGCGATTGCGACTATCGAATGGTTCAAACAAAATGGTGTAGAAATAAAAATTATTTCGGGTGACGACCCAGCAACTGTTGGTGCGATTGCAAGGCGCGTTGGAGTAAAAGACAGCGACAAAACAATTTCGCTTGATGGCATGTCGATTGATGAAGTCAAAAAGATTGCTGACAAATTTACGGTATTTGGACGTGTTTCACCCGAACAAAAACACGCGCTTATAAAAGAACTGAAAAACAGTGGCAAAGTTGTTGCCATGACAGGTGATGGTGTAAATGACACATTGGCATTGAAAGAAGCAGATTGCTCAATTTCCATGGCAGATGGAAGTGACGTTGCACGTAACCTTTCGCACCTTGTGCTTATGGACTCAAAATTTTCTTCATTGCCCGCTGTTGTAAAGGAAGGTAGGCAAGTTGTAAACAATGTTCAACAATCTTCATCGCTTTATCTTATGAAAACATTTTTTACAATTGCACTTTCACTTATCACAATTATTACAATGTCAACGTATCCATTTAAGCCAAAACAACTTTACATTTTGGAAATGTTAATTATTGGTTTACCATCTGTTATCTTGGCATTGCAACCCAATGACCAAATGATACAAGGAAATTTTATAAAACAGGTACTCAAAAACTCAATTCCTTATGGAATGTTACTTTTGGCAAATATCCTTGCAATAAAAGCACTTTACAGATTATCATTTTTTACCGCAGAAGAGTTTACAACAATTGGAACAATGATACTTTACACAATTGGCTATCTTAACCTTTTGCGACTTTGTTTGCCACTTACAAAAATAAGGGGAGCCTGCCTTGTGATTTCGTTTGTTTTGATACTTGCACTCAACCTTATCATGCCCGAATTTTTTGGAATGACAGCATTTACACTACGGGTGATTATGACACTTTTGTGTTGCGCTGTCGCTTCGTCGATTTTGTTGTTTATGGTTCCGTGGCTTATAAAATTGTCAAAACGCAAAAAACACAAAAGGCAAGCACAAGCCCAAAGCAAATGAATCTTTCAAATGTTTTTGATGTTTGTTCGCAAAATGCGACAAGCATCTTTTTTTTACTTGATTTTATATCACAAAAAATATATAATCATAAAGACTTGAATTGCGCCACTGACGCAAAATAACGAGAGGTAATTTTATGTTGGACAAAAAATACAATTTTGGTGAAAAAGAAGAAAAATGGCAAAATTATTGGTTTGAAAACGATATTTACAAATATCAACCTGACAGTGACAAAAAGACTTATTCAATCGATACGCCACCACCAACCTGCAACGGCAAAATTCATATGGGACATTTGTCGTCATATATGCACATTGAAACGGTTGCAAGGCATCACAGAATGAAAGGCGAAAACGTATACTTTCCATTTGGTTTTGACGACAATGGCTTGCCAACCGAAAGATATGTCGAAAAAATAATCAAAAAAAGAGCGTATGAACTTCCACGTCAAACATTTGTGAATATTTGCTTGGACGAAACAAAAAAGCTTGAAGAAGAATTTTTTGACCTTTACAAAAAAGCGGGTTTCAGTTGCAACTTGAAAACGCACTATTCTTCAATCGCACCACGCACACAAAAAATATCCCAAGAATCATTTATTGACCTTTTCAACAAGGGATACATTTATCACCAAGAAGCACCGGCTCTTTGGTGCACCGAATGTCAAACCGCTTGCGCTCAATCAGAACTTGAAGACAAGGAAATCGAAAGCACTTTCAATTATCTGAAATTTTATATTTCTGGCACAGACGAATATGTTACTGTTGCAACTACTCGTCCCGAAATGCTTTGCGGTGTTGTTTGCGTGTTTATCAACCCCAAAGACAAAAAAAATCTGCACCTTTTGGACAAAAAACTTGTTGTTCCTTATTTTGGATACGAAGTCCCAGTTTTGACAGACGAACTTGTTGATTTGGAAAAAGGTTCGGGCATTGTTATGTGCTGTACTTTTGGTGACACTACCGACAAAGAATGGCAAAGAAAACACAATTTACAAATCAAAAAGTGCTTTACTGACAACGGAAGAATGACCGAACTTGCAAAAGAATTTGCAGGCATGAAAATCGCCGAAGCACGTGCTTTGATAAAAGAAAAACTCAAAGAAAATGACTTGCTTATAAAAGAAGAAAACATCTCTCACGCAGTTTCCACACACGACAGATGTGGCACACCAATCGAAATCGCAGTCAAAAAACAATGGTTTATTGACGTTTTGAGCCACAAACAAGAACTTTATGATGCGGGCATGAAACTTGATTGGCATCCACAATCTATGCGTGCAAGATACCTTAATTGGGTTGAAAATTTGGCTTGGAACTGGTGTATTTCACGTCAAAGATATTTTGGCGTTCCATTCCCAGTATGGTACTGCAAAAACTGCGGAAAAGTCGTTTTGGCAGATAAACAAGACTTGCCAGTTGACCCACTCAAAGACAGTCCAAAACATCCCTGCGAATGCGGATGCAACGAATTTGTACCCGAAACTGACGTTATGGATACATGGGCAACTTCCAGTCTGACACCACAAATCAGCACCGATTTGCAAACGGGCAAAGGCCTTGACGACAGCATGGTTCCAATGAGTTTGCGTCCAAACGCACACGACAACATTCGTGTTTGGGACTTTTACACAATCACAAAAAGTTTGTATCACTTTGGAAAATTGCCTTGGACTGACCTTATGATATCTGGCTACGTTACCAGTGAAGACGGCTCAAAACTTGCAAAATCAAAGGGCAACAGCAAAAACACTCCACAAGAAATTATCAAAAATTATTCTGCCGACGTGACAAGATATTGGGCAAACAGCCTTACACTTGGAAAAGATACCGCATTTTCGTTTGTCGAATTTGACAACGGCAAAAAGTTGGTTAACAAGATATGGAATGTAAGCAAATTTGTTTTGTCATTCTTGCAAGATTACAATCCACAACCAATCAAACTTGAAGTTATGGACAAGTGGATAATTGAAAAATACAAGGAGTTATATTCAAGATTTATCAAATTTTTGGATAGATATGAAATTGCCCTTGCACTCAACGAACTTGAAAAATTCTTCTGGAATTTCTGTGACAATTACGTTGAAATTGTAAAACGCAGATTGTACAACCCAGATGTTTACGGTCAAGACAAATGCGACTCAGCAAAATATGCGTGCTACTATGTTCTTTTGGGAATGCTCAAAATGTTTGCACCAGTTTTGCCACATATAACCGAAGAAATATACATGGACTTTTTTGCCGAAAAAGAAAACAAAAAATCCGTGCACGTTTCGGGATATTTGGATTTGGGAAATGTTGAAGATGCATCAATTATACAAAACGGCGACATGGTGGTTGACATAGTTGCACAAATAAGACAATTCAAATCTGTCAACAAAGTTTCACTCAAAACATTTATCAAAGACGTGACAATCACTTCAAACATAACCGAATTTTTAAAACAAGCCGAAACCGACATCAAAGCGGTGTGCTCCATAAATCAAATAAACCTTCACGACGGCAAAGACCTTGACGTTCAAATCGGCGAAATCATCCCCGACGAAGAATAATTGATTTTCAAAAAAACAAAATAAAAATCACAAAATGTGTAGTTACACCCAATTTTGTGATTTTTTTTGATATTTTTTAAATTTATTGCGATATTTTTTTCTAAACAAATTTTTTTATAAAGTTTTGTTTTTCAGTATTTTTCAATCAATTTTTACGCTTTGCACGTGACGTATGCGATTGCGAGTAAAGAATTTGTATTTGTTGCAAGCAGATTCAAACAAGATTTGCAAATTGTTGTCTTTGCAAACAATACCTTCTGCCATACAAGGAGCAACTATTGTTTTTTGGATATCTTGCTTTGACAAAACTTCCATTGGAACTTGTGTTTCGCCCAATGCAAGTGTCGTGTTTTCTTGCGCGCGTTCTGTGCCAAAGATATATATTTTTGAATCGGCAAGGCTCCAAGATGACGAAAGTACAATTCTGCCGTCTGGCAAAATACTCATTCCTTGTACTTGGTCGGGGATAGAAAGTGCTTTTGTTGCCACTGCGCTCAGTTCGCTTTGTGCAAGATTGTCATAAGGATAGAAAATTGCAACTGAGTGATTTATTTCTTTTTCGCTTATTTTCACATAATGAGTTGGGTCTGTTTCATATTTCTTTGCACGATAAAATTCGCCAACCCAAAGTCCGTCGTTTTGTGCAAAGCAAAAGTCTGCGCCTGTGGGTGTCAAAAGTGAATTTTGAACTTGTACTTTTTCGCCGTTTTTTACGTTTGCAATGTCGTTTGCCGAAAGTGTCAAAACATGCTTGTCACTTGCAACAAAAACAAAATCGCCATGAGTGGATATTCCACCAAAATGTCCCCTTTCAAAATCTTGGCTTGAAAGTGTAAAGTATTTCTTTTGATTTGTTTGATTGTCAATTACATAGATACGAGAAGGTGAGCCGTCTTTCATATATCCACTGACAAAATATTTTTCTTGCATTTCGTCAAAACACAACCCTTGTGGGATAAAGCCTTGCTTCAAATCTGGAATTTCAAAAACGTTTGTGGAAATTTTGTTCCAGTTGCTTGGGTTGTGTCCAAAATAGTACTCACAAACCGCAAGTGTAAGAAATGCAACTATACAACAAACTACAATAATAATTATATTTGATTTTGACAATCTTTTCATAAGTATAATTTCCTTTTTTGTAGTCTAACATATTTTTATACTTTTTGCATCTCTTTTGGTTGCAAATTTACAATTTTCTTTGCGTCAAATTTGCACAAAATCACACACTTTTTGATTGTTTGTATTGAAAACGTTTGATTGAAACTAAACGACATAGCCATTGTCATTTTTGTTTTTTTTGTGTATTGATTGACATTTTAAATCAAATACATTATCATAACCCAAGAGGTTATTTATGAATTTAGACAGTATTGTACCATCAAATTTTATTGAAGATGAAATTTTGGCGGATTTGAAAGCAGGAAGAAGCAAAGAAGTAATCACTCGATGCCCACCTGAGCCAAGTGGATATTGGCATATTGGTCATTGCAAAGCATGGATGATTGATTTTGAAACTGCAATAAAGTTTGGTGGGTATACATATTTGCGTATGGATGATACAAACCCAAGCAGGGAACAAGGAGAATTCGCCGAAAGTTATTTGGAAGATTTGAAATGGCTTGGCTATACACCAAAAGCAATGATTTTTGCATCTGAGGCATATTTTGATAAAATTTATGAAATAGCCGAAAAAATGATTAAAAAAGGATATGCATATGTTGACGAACTCAGTCAAGAACAGCAACTTTCGATGAAAGGAACACTTACCGAACCTGGACAGAACAGCCCATATCGTGACCGCCCTGCCGAAGAAAGTTTGCGTTTGTTCCGCGAAATGAAGGCGGGAAAATATCCTGATGGAAGTCTTACTTTGCGTGCAAAAATTGACATGAATCACCCAAATATATTGATGCGTGACCCAATTATGTACAAAATTTCACGCGTACACCACTACAAAACAGGTGACAAATGGTGTATATATCCAATTTATGATTTTGCACATCCTATGGAAGATGCTTTGGAAGGGGTAACTTACAGTTTGTGCGATATTACTTTCCGTGTACATCGCGAACTTTACGATTGGTTTATTCAGCACGGTTGGGACAAACCATATCCACCAAAGCAACGTGAATTTTCTATGCTTAATTTGGAAAATGTTTTGCTTGGAAAAAGATATTTAAAAGCACTTGTTAATTCTGGCAAGGTTCTTGGATGGGATGATCCAAGATATTTGACAATAGTTGGAATGAAAAGACGTGGTTATACTGCCGATGGAGTCAAAAATTTTATTCGCAGTTGCGGTGTTGTTGCAAGTGAAAGCACAATTCCATTTAGTCAACTGGAATATTATATTCGTGATGACTTGAACCGCATTGCAACAAGGGCTATGGTTGTTCTTGATCCATTAAAAGTTGTGATAACAAATTGGGATGAAAGCAAAACAGAAGAAATTGAAATACAAAACAATCCAAATGATGAAAATGCAGGGGTTCATCAAGCATTGTTTGGTCGTGAAATTTTTATTGAAAAAGACGACTTTTCGCTTGACCCACCACCAAAATATAATCGGTTGATAGTTGGTGGAATGGTACGTTTGAAAGGTGCATATATCATAAAATGCAATGAAGTAATTTATAAAAATGATGGTTCAATTGATTATTTGAAATGCGAGTACATACCTGGGACAAAAAGTGGACAAGACACAAGCGGTTTGAAAGTGAAAGGTACAATTCATTTTGTCGCAAAACAAAACTGTTTTGAATGTACCATACGAAATTTTAAAAATTTGACAAAGGCCGAATATCTGTGGCCAACTAAGGCACTTGCACAAGGAGTAAGTATTGACGAAATATTGGAACCAGATTCTTTGATCGAAACAACTGCACTTGCAGAAAACTTTTTGAAAGAAGCAAAACCTTTTGACAAATTTCAATTCATGCGAAAAGGTTACTATACGCTGGACAAAGATTCAACAAAAGATAAATATATTTTCAATTCGACAATATCGCTCAAAGACTCATTCAAAAAATAATAAAATATGAAGATAAAAAACAGAGCTTAAACAAAGTTAAAAGTTCTGTTTTTTTTTGGTGAGAGTGAAGAAACTTGTTCCGCTACGCTGTCACGTTCAAGTCCCGATAAGTCAGCGTATTCACAAAAAATACATAAAAAAACAGGCTTGATAGCCTGTAATTGGTGCGAGTGAAGGGACTTGAACCCTTACTCTTTCGAACACGCCCCTTAAACGTGCGCGTCTGCCGATTCCGCCACACTCGCATATTATGCTTTCACTTGCTTTTGAAAAACGATTTGTGCAAGTTTTGCTTGAAAACCGTTTGCATGAAAGCATATATAATATAAAGGTTTGATTTTTTTTTGTCAAGACTTTTTGTAAAAAAAATCAAATTCTAAGTTCCTTGTAATATTTTGATATAACTTTGGCTGCAATCAAATTTTGCCCTTGTTTTGTAAGGTGACATCCATCTTTGCAAAAATATTCAAAGCAAGCATTATCTTGTAAAAATATTTTTCTTATATCCAAAAAAGGAAGATTTTGTTTGGTTGCGATTTTGATTATTTCGTTGTTGAACAGTTCTTGATGTCTTGTAAGATTTGAAAGATCATTGTGCAAAAAAGTCAACACGTTTTGTGGATTTGCAATTTTTGATATAACGTTTTCAAAATACCATTCTGCTTTGATGGGGCATATTGAACAAACAACAACTTTAAAGCCATGCTTTTTGAGTTTTGTTACTGTTTGATTGTAAATTTGTTCAAACTCGTCCAGATTTGTTTTGGGACTGTGTCTTTGTTGTGGCATTTTGTCAACTTGTTTCCAGTCATAATCGGAATCGTTTCCGCCGATGCATAAAACCGCATAGTTGGTTTTGGACTTATCTTTTTGCATTATTATTCTGTCAACAATGCCCTTTTGATTTACTCGTTTGATTGTTTGCCCAAATGAAGAAAAATTTTCAATTTCCAAATTCAGCGCATTGCCAATAATATCAATTGCAGGTTGTGTTGAAGAAAGTTTGTTATCTTCAAAAATTATGCCTTTTGTAATGGAATCGCCTATGACGATAACTTTGTTTTTTTTCATAATTTTTTCCTTTTAAAATTGTTATTTGTTTAGAAACAAAATTCCAATGCAGTTTGGCCCACAGTGACTTGAAATCGTTCCGCCGGCAAAGGTGTCGTAAACGTTTTCAAAGCCGCGTTCTTTGAGTTTTGCCGTCAACTTTTGTACAATTTCGTCCATAGGTGACGAGTGGGTGATAAAAATATTTTCAAGGTCAGGATTTTTGTAATCGGACAAAATTTGATTGGCATATTTTTCTACACATACACCGAAGTTCCCCATAAATTTTTTGCCGAGGACCATTTTTCCTTGGCTGTTCACAATAATTTGTGGTTTGATTTTCAAAAGATTTGCACCAAAAAGCGCAAGGGAAGAGCATCTTCCACCACGGTACAAATATTGCAAATTTTCCAAAATAAATCCTGCTTGAACATTTGGAGTAAGGTTTTGAATTTTGTTTGCTATTGTCTTTGCATCAAGTCCGCTGTCTGCAAGTTTGCGTGCCCTTATTGCCAAAAGTGCAATGCCAGTCGAAAGGGTTTTTGAATCAACAACACACACATTGTCAAAGTTTTTTGCTGCTGTCAAAGCGTTTTGGCAAGCACTGCTTATCATGGAACTCAAACTGACGTGAACGACGGCGTCAAAAGATTTCAAAAGAGAAGAAAAGTGTTCTTCAAATTGCACTTGGTTTACGGCGCTTGTTTTCGGCAACGTTTTCGTTTTTGCAACAAAGTCGTATATTTTTGACGAAATACCTTGTTCGTCGTGAAGTACTTGTTCGTCCAGATTTATTGTAAAAGGTGTCGTATGAATATCGAATTTTTCCAAAAGATTTTGCGGAAGATCGATTGTGCTTTCCGCAGATATAGCTATTTTCATTTTTTTTCTCCTTTTTTGTTAATATTGTATTGCGCTTTTCAAAAAAACACACCCTAATGAAATTCGATTTCCTAGAATGTTTCAAAATGCGATTCTAATCAAAAAAATACAACTCTCTTGTCAAGAGAGTCACTTAAAAAATTTGTATTATTCGACTTTTTGTGCTAAAATATAACAAATTATCAAAGGCGCGGCACTTGGAAAGGTTTGAAACGTTTGTTAAAATATAAATATACGAAACTTTAAAAGCCTTGACAAAATACGTTTGCTTTCAAAGCGCATTTGGAAAAACAAGCAAAATTACAAAAAGGATAAATTATGACTCAACAAGAAATAAAAGATAATTTTTCACAAAACTTGATAAAGCTTCGCAAGGCAAAAAATTTGACCCAAGCAAAACTTGCGGAAGAACTTTGTTATTCGGACAAAGCCGTAAGCAAATGGGAAGTCGGTGCGGTGGTGCCTGATATCGAAACGTTGGTTTTGATTGCCGATTATTTTGGAATAACCGTAAACGATTTGATTTACAAAAAACAAGAAAAGTTGCCCAAAAAAGTGCACACAAAATACGTGTTTATCACTTTGCTCAGTTTTGGATTGGTTTGGTTTGTTGCAACGTTGTTGTTTTTCGTTTTGAACAGCACAATCGACTTTGACAGAATGTGGCTTGTCTTTATCGGTGCGATGCCCGCAAGTTTTATCGTTTTGGTTGTGATGACTGCAATTTGGTTTGGAAAACTTTGGCAATTTTTGTCCGTTTCGGGATTGATTTGGTCAATAGTAACGACGATATTTTTGGTGTTGAACAGACCCGCCTTTTGGTTTGTGTTCATTGTCGGCGCCGTTGCACAAATACTTGTTATCCTGTGGTACTTGTACAAAAGACATCTGAGCATAAACTTCAAATTCAAAGATTGAACATAAAAAAATCTCAAACAAATTAACGTTTGAGATTTTTTTGTGCGTTTGGCAGGGATGGAAGGAATCGAACCCTCGACAATGGTTTTGGAGACCATAGTTATACCATTTAACTACATCCCTTTGACTGAAACGATACAAGCATATCATAAAAATGCCGTTCAGTCAAGATTTTGAAAAAGATTTTTTGCTTGAAGGTTGCAAAAATCAAATTTGAAAAATCGATTTGTTTTTGGTTGCAAAACGTTATTTGAGTTTGCAAAGGTTGTTTTCAAAATGCACGCCGTAAAAGTGGTCTTGGTCGTCCAAAGTGTCTTTTATGCTTTGAGCAACGAATTTGCAAGCGTTTTTGCAACTTTTTGCAAGGTTTTTGTCTTTGATATAAGTGCCTGCAAAAACCGATGCGAAAATATCGCCGGTGCCGTGATAAAATTTGGGTTGCAATTTTTCAAAACAAAACTTTGTTTCTTTGCCGTCAAAGTACGCCACGCCAAGTTGCTTTTGGTCAAACTTTACACCGGTGACAACGCAAACAGGGCATATCTTTGAAAGTTTTTCCATAAGTGAAAGTATATATTCTTTGTCATAATTTTCTTTGAACTCGGTTCCTGTCAAAAAGCACGCTTCGGTGATGTTTGGCAAAATAACGTCGGCGTTTTTGCAAAGTTTTTTCATTCCTTTTATTATGCTTTGGTCAAACCCAACGTACAATTTGCCGTTGTCGGCCATAGCAGGGTCAACGATCGTTATGCCGTCTTCTTTCAAAAGACTTTTGAGTTTCAAAACTTTGTCAATTTGGTCGGAGCTTGCCATATAACCCGTGTACAATGCGTCAAAGAATATATTTTGTTGTTCCCAATGTTTTTTGAACGGCAAAATTCGGTCGGTCAAATCTTTGACAACGAAAGACGGGAACATGGTGTGCGTTGAAAGTACAGCCGTCGGCAGGGCGACGGTTTCGATTTTGAGCGCTGACAAAACAGGCAGTGCAACCGTAAGTGAACATTGTCCGTAACAAGACAAATCTTGCACGGTTAAAATTTTTTTTGCTTTCATTTGTTTTCCTTCTTTTTCGCTTTGAAAATATCTTTTCAAGTGAAGATTTCTCAAATTGTATCATTGAATATTGACAATGACAAGCAAAATTTGCATTATTTGAAAAAATGTGTAAAAACACAAAAATTCAACAAAATTTTCAAAGATGTTAAAAAAATAATTTGCAACTTATCAATCAACTTTTACGCTGAAAGTGATTGTTGTTTGTGTACCGATTTCCATATCATCAAGTGCAAAACCATCCGCTGGGTTGAAAGTAGGTTGATCTTGATTATTGATTTTTACACTGCCATTTACAAACGTTGTACCGACGGGAATTTGATCGGTGAAAACGATATTTGTATTTTTGTACTTGCCAGTATTGGTGATCACGTTTGTGTAAACCAAAGTCGAACCAGAAAGTGCCGCACGTTCGCTTGTTTTTTGTATTGTTAACTTGTTTTCTGTTATTGCAATTGTAACTTCGGGTGTATCTTCAGACATATCCTGAATTTCATTGACATTAAAAGTAACATTTGTTTTTAGTGTCACACTGTCAACGTTTGGTTGTTCGTCAATGACAAGGATATATGAAACCAGTGCGCTTGTATTTGGGGGAAGACTGTTTGGAAGTGTGATTTGGTTTGTTATATCCATATTTTCATAAGGGATATCTTCGATTGTTACTGAACCTGGCTTAAAGTGAGCACCGTTGCCAATTGTTTCAACAAGTCGAATTTCAGTTATTTCGGATTCACTTTCATTTGATAAGATTATATTCTGTTGTATTTCATCATTTGGTGAGCCATATTCAAACATTGAAGATTTGTCTTTTACAAACAAAACTGACATATTTTCGGTCTTTGATGGATTGCTTTTTGTCGAATAAGTTTTTTCGGTATGGTCGGGCAAAGTGTACTTTGCTGTCAGACTTGACGTATTTAGAATTATTTTTTCCATTTTTTCTCCTTTGTGATTTCTTTACAATATATGAAAAAAAATTTTTTTGTGTTTTTCATTCATGCAAAAATAACCACCAAATGTAAAATTTCATATATTGTAACAAAATGGAGAAATTATGAAAGACATTTGCCATAACAAACGCACATACTGTGACAAAAAAAATTTGTATCCAACAAGCATTTTTGGAAATTCAACTCAGATTTTTTACGGACCTATGGGACCTCAAGGTCCACAAGGTGAAAAGGGCGAAACTGGTCCAACTGGACCACAAGGATTGCGTGGATTACAAGGCGAAAAAGGCGACAAAGGTGCAACCGGCCCAAGTGGTGAAAATTTGGAAGTAAAGTCAACAAAAACTGTTGATTGGGATCAGCAGGCTTGCGTAACTGCAACTCATGATGGAAATACCACGTATTTGGAATTTGAAATTCCACGTGGGTGCGATGGAAAAACTGAGGTGGTCTTTGCAGGGAATACAACTCAACTTGAACCTACCGAACACGCCAAAGTTGTCGACAGATACGAAAAAGGTGTACATTATTTTGATTTTTTTATTCCAAAAGGTCAAAAAGGTGACCAAGGTTCACAAGGGGTGCAAGGTTTAAGGGGTGAAAAAGGTGATATTGGCGCGACAGGACCTCAGGGTGAAAAGGGGGCAACTGGCGAGAGAGGTTTACAGGGTGAAAGAGGCGAAATTGGTCCCAAAGGTAGTACAGGCCCGCAAGGAATACAAGGACCGCAAGGAGCAAAAGGCGAAACGGGTCAACGGGGTGAAAGGGGCGAACCTGGACCCAAAGGTGATGTTGGCCCCGCAGGACCACAAGGCGAAACAGGTCAACGGGGTGAAAGGGGCGAAACAGGACCCCAAGGGGATGTTGGTCCCACAGGCCCACAAGGCGAAACAGGACCAAGGGGATTTCCAGGAGAAATAGGCAGAAGCGAACATATTTCAATTGATACCACTGAAACCACAAATCCAGGGGAAGAGGCACGTGTTGAAGATACGTTTGAAAACAACATACATTATCTGAAATTTTATATTCCCCAAGGTCAACAGGGTCCCAAGGGCGACAAGGGCGATAATGGTGACAGAGGTGTCCAAGGAGAAAAAGGTGCAACTGGCGATCGTGGACCTGCGGGTCCACAAGGCATACAGGGACCAACTGGTCCAACTGGGTTAACCAGCAATATAAACGCAACAATTTTCAATCCAGAATCCCAATCAATTGCGTCGTCCAAACCGATCTCATTTGGAAGTTCGCTAACCGCAAATCAGTTGATAATAAACACCACATCAATAACCATAACTACACCAGGGACATACCTTGTTAGTTTTTCAATCAATAATGGTTCATCTGCAACCGCTGGCGACCGAATTGGAATTTTCAAAAACAACGTCTTGGTTGAAGGTTCGACTCGACCATTGACTTCAAGTACAAATGTAAGTTGTACAATTGTGATTGAACTTGCTCGAAACGATATAATCACGCTTGTTCCAATTCTTACACAGGGAAGAACAATCACAAATTCAGGTGCCCCAAGTGCAATGCTTACTGTTGTTCAAATAGCATAATTTTTTGTAACAAAACGATACAGCAGATTGTTCTGATAAAAATAAATTTTCAAGGCTCATTTTTTGCTTTTTGTTTTCAAAGCGTCATTTCTTTTTGAAAAATAATTTTTTCTTAATCGCAAACAAAAATATCGAAAAAACTGCAATACTACCGATAGTTACAACAAAAATTTCGATGTCAGAGAGTCCTTTTTTATCCTTCTTTGTTTCTGCGGAAGGCAATTCATTTTCTGATTCTTTTTTTTGCAAAGTGATTGATATTGTTGTGTTTTTGTAATTTTGTTTGTTTGCTCCAACATATATCGCTGTTGCACTTGACAAGCCATCAATTGGCAGGTCTGGATAAAGCCATTGCCAGCCTGCAGGCAAATCAATATCCTTTAAAATTATTGCATTATTTGAAAATTGAATTTTGTCATAAGGTTTTGTGGGAACATCAATCGGAAGTATTTCAAACTGGACGGTCAAAATGCCAGTGTATTTTTCGATACCAGTTACACAAATTGTTGCAATTCCAACGTTCAAGTTATCTTTGTATGAAAGAATAAAATCAACGTTTTGAACAAGTGTTTGAAAATTTTTTGTCAATTTTACTTGTGGACAAACAGATTGTCCAGTATACAACTGTGGAGATATGGGGTCAAACAAAACAGAGGATATATCTGTTTTTGTCTGTACATTTTGCAAAACGGTGTAAGCCTTTATTCTGCCAGCAAAGTTTGATTTGTTCCAACCACTTGCCGATTTGAATTGAGTGTTTGGACTGGAATTGAGTGAGTACAAAATGTATGCACTGCCACCGATTGTGCTGCTTACTTCGACTACAACTGAATAATACGAGTTTTTGTCGATTTTTGCCAAGTTATCAAGTACAATGGTGTGATAACCTCCGTAGTCCAAAATTCTTTTGCCACTGGCGGACAAGGTTCCGCTTTCGGGATTGTTTTGGTCGGTTAGATTGGTGAATACTTTGACACTGCAAGACAGATTGTCGCCGAAAGTTGCAACATTTATTGCTTTGACGTACTCAGTGTGGTTGTCATTGCCGTTTTTTGCCATAAAAATATTTGAGACGCACTTTGAATTATTCTCACTTCGTATTGGTTCATCTACAACGTTATCAAAAAAATAATTGTAATCAAATTCAGATTTATTTGCATACTTGAATCCACAAACATTGCCAATCGAGCTGTCGTAAGAAAGATAAAAATAAGGGCAACTGTCGTAACTGTTTTTTACAATCCAACCCCCATCTACGCTTGCGTTTTTTGGTTGAAATTTGTTTGCAGGAATTGTGTCGTCCCAACCGATTAAGGTTATTGCGTGCGAAATCCCGTCACGGGTTTCGCCTTTTGTGTTGTAATATTCAACTTCACGTGCATTGTAATAAGAAGCTGTTACAGCGCCATATTTTGCAATAGCTTGTTTTATTTGGTTGATTTTGTATGTGCCTGTGGAGTTCGAATCAATTTTTTCGGCATCTAACAATCTGTAAAGGTTGTTTTCAAAAGCATCAGCTTTGGCTGGTACGTTGCCAGCAACTGGTGCGCACCATTGTGACAGTGGCAAAAAAGTGTTGTATGGATTTCCTGTCACATTCCATTTGTCATTGGCATAAATTCCAACGGTATTGCCAAGGGGATCGCTGTCCCTGTTGTAAGTGCGGTATGCAATTTGTGTTGGTGAAAGACGTAAAGTATCTTTTGTGTTGGTGTCCAATCGATCTTTCAGTATTGATATTTCGGATGCACTTGCGGTTGCATAAGCCCAACAAATATTTGTTGTTCCTTGGTCAAGATTTGGAGTAACAATACCATAATCACAACTGTTGTAACGCTTTTTTGTAACTGTTTGTTCAATATTTGAATCCAATGTATTTGCGATTGTATTTTCGTCGGCAAAAACAATATCTTGCTTGTGAAACATTGCAAAGCATGGCAAAATAAAGGATATTATGCACAACATGACAAACATTGAAACTTTTGTTTTGCAGTTAATTTTCATTTATAAAAATATATAACATACGTAAAACTTTTTTTGCAAATTTTATAACAAAAATTTGCCCAGCAAAGGAAAACAAAAAAAACCATTTCATATTTTGATGGCAGTCATTATATAGCAATTCCTCACACAACTAGACCCACAAAAAAGCGTTATAGTCCACCTGAGGAACTGATAAAAGCGAAATTAAAAAAGTTATATTTCTATTTGTGCAGAAATACAACTTTTATAGTTATACTATATATCCATTTTGCATTAGCCAAATTGCAAACTTTGACATTGAGGGAAAACCGGTTTTTTCTAAAATTAGTGTTATTGTGTTTTTGATTGTGGACTCAGAAAAGGACATTTTTTGTGCAATCTCTTTTCGATTGTTGCCTTGACAATATAGTCTTACAATATTGAGTTCGTTGTCAGTTAAATTTTTCAAAAAAGAAATTTCTTCTTTTTTGCTTATTGGAAAAGTGCCATATCCATTCATAACATTCCGTATAATTGTTATTAGTTCTTTTGTTGGGATTGTCTTATACACAAAACTGTCTGCACCAGCTTGTTTGGCTCTATCAATAAAACTTATTTCCATAACAGATGTCATTAGAATAATCTTAATGTTCGGATTATCTTGCTTAATTTCTTTTATAAAATCAATGCTATTGTGATTATTCGCACAGCAAACATCGGTTAAAATTACATCCACTATATTTTTATCTTCAAAAGTAAAATAATTTGCAATATCCTTAAATTTTCCAATAATTTCAATTTCGCCACTTGCTTCAAGCGACAAAGACATTCCGTCTAGTAGCAAATCTTGGTCTTCAACAAGCAATACTTTTATTTTATCCATTTTCGCTCCCAAAAGTATTTATTTTTCATATTATACCATAAAAGCCCCACAAGATAATAGGACTTTTGTCCTTTTTTTTGGACAAAAATTTAGACTTAAGTCCCAAGGTATTTTAATACCTACGTGATATAATAATACATATACTTATAAAGGGGTAAAAAATGACAAAGAAAAAATCAATATGGGCTTTTGTTTTAGCTCTTTGCCTAATCATTCCGGCAATGTTTATGATGACCGCTTGTGGCAATAACACTATTGAAAAAATCAATGGAACAAATAACATAGTTGCCGAAGGCAAATTTGAAAAAGGCTCAACACTTTCTTCGGATAAAATTGAAACTAGTGATAGTTCGTATTCAACCACTATGGCAAAGATATCTGATAAAGAATATGACGAAGAAAAAGTTGCTGTTTTTGATATAACACTTGCAAACAGCAAGGGTTCAAAAATACAACCAGATGGCAAAGTAAAAATAACAATGCCAAAACCTTTTGAAAGTGAACATGGATACACCACTTTCCACATTAAAAATGAAACTACTGTTGAAGAACTTGAAACAACCTTAAACGGAACAAACATTGTTTTTGAAACAGAAAGTTTTTCATATTTTGTTGTCGTTGGCAAAGTTCCACCAATAAATCAACAAACTTTTTCATTCACAAACACTCATGCAGATTCATTAGAACACCCATACAATGGAACGGCAGTTTTTGTTTCCAAAGATGACATCACTGTTGATGGCACAAAATTGAGCGAAATCACAGATGAAGATGTTTTAAGTAAAATATCTTATGTTTGGAGAGATAAAAACACAAAAATGGCAGTTACTTTAGACAAGGATATCACACTTACTGGCGAAATAAACACGCAATATGGCGTTGACAAAAACATAACCATTGGACATGAGATTGCTGGTCCTTGCGTTGTTGGAGAATATGAATTTGTTTTATCTTATAATGGTGCTGAAAAATTGGTTGTTGAAGCAACAATAACAGAAAGCAGTTTCAAAAAAATTACAGAAGTAAGTGATTTTGACGCAACAACAGCACCAACAATTTTTGGCGAAATTTGCTACTATACAATAGTTGGCTATGCAAATGGTCAAATGTATGTTATGCAAATGCCAGCAGATGGTTCAAGCACAACTGATTTGAATGTTGATGCAGGTGCAAGACTTGTTGCAATGCAAGAAGATGGTTCATTAGTATTGGGCGGAAAGTTTGATTTTGTGTTCACTCCAATGAGATATTTTGAAAGCGAATGGAGATATTACCCAGAAACAAGCACATCAAGAGAAGATTTGCTTGTAGATTTCTGCACGGGTTTCTATGGAGCAAGAACAGCAATAATTAACCTTGCAACACCAGTTGTAAACAGAATTGGTTGGACCAGTTTGAGTGGAAATATAATTGCAAGATACAAAGAAGAAATCAGAAACACCGACACAACTTATGGCAACCTAGCCAAATTTGCTGAAGACGGTGCAGTTACAATTTATGCTCCACGAAAAGGCGAAACAGAAAATAACGCTTTGCGTTTAGTTAAAAACTCAGATGGTTCGTTTGCATTCACTGGAGTAGACAAAACCACAGACACTCGTGAGTCATTTCCTATTTATGTTTACAAACAATATATCAAACAACCCGATAAATTTGAATTTTACAACAAACTGGACAAAGAGTATGATGGCAATGCAGTTCAATTTAATTGTTACAAAGATTTGAATATGACAACAGAATCTGGCGAAGATATTGGTGCTATGTTAAAAATGGAAACTGTAAGATTTGTGTTCAAAGACCTAAAAGACAATATTGTTATGACAGGCAGTGTTAATCAAGAAGATGGCACAGTTACAGGACCAAGTGCAGTGGGACAATATAAACTCGTTATTCAGTTCCTAGAAAAAGGTGAAAAAGGCAATGAATGGGTTGACAAAGCGGTTTTGAACCAATTTGAAATCCATTCTGCGAGTTAATTTGAACTATTTTATAAAATAAAATGAAACAAAAAGGAGAAATGTTATGACAAAGAAAAAATCAATTTTATCACTAATTTTAGCAATTTGTTTAATTGTTCCAGCAATGTTTATGATGACCGCTTGTGGCAATAAACCAATCAGCGAAAAAGGAAAAACTTACACTGTTTTAAACAAACAAAGCGATATAACTATCAATTGGGGTGATGATAAAGATGCCCTAATGGAAGAAATTGGAAGTGAAGAAAATGCAAAAGCAATGTCTTCTACATTTATTCTTACTTTTGATGAAAATGGTGGCGTTAATATTTCCATTGGTGGTGAAATCGATAGTGGAAGGTTCTATATTATAAATGAATATAACTGTATAGAGTTTTACGATACCAAAGAAGATGCTGAAAACAAACTTAATCGAGTTACTGATGACTACTTAGGCGCTGAGTATAAATTTAGTGCAGATAAAAGAGTTATAACCATAAAACAACAAGTTAGTGCTAAAACCAGTGTTGTTATAAAACTATCTGCAAATGTGTAAAATATACCACACTTGATATGGAATAAAACAAAAACACAAAAAGGGACTTTTGTCCTTTTTTTTGAACAAAAATTTAGACTTAAGTCCCAAACAATTTTGATGATTATATGATATAATGAAAATGTGAAAAAGAAGATTGATAGATTTTCTTCTTGTATTTCACAAAAATTAAAATATAAGGAGAAAAATATGACAAAGAAAAAATCAATTTGGGCATTTGTATTAGCATTTATGTTATTTGTGCCCGCAATGTTTTTGTTTTCGGCTTGCGGGAAACACGAACATTCATTCAGTAGTGATTGGACAAAAACAGAATCACAACATTGGCATGATTGCACAGACAAAAATTGTGAAGAAAAAAGCGACTTAGCGGATCATGACTTTGTTTGGGTTGAAAAGACCCCTGCTGGTGTCCACACTGACAAAGTGGAAACAGGCACTTGCTCAACCTGTCAATATCAAAAAGACAGAACAGTTGAAGGCACTGGCGAACATTCTTGGGAATGGAAAAGTGATGACACAAAACATTGGGAGCAAACAACTTGCGAACACGAAACCCCATTAACAAGAAACGAGCAAAACCATACTTGGGAATGGAAATGTGATAACGTATACCATTGGGAACAAACAACCTGCGCTCAACACGAGGTGATGACAAGAAACGAAGAAAATCATTCTTGGGCATGGAAAACTGATGACACAAAGCACTGGGAAGAAACAACTTGCGCTCAACACGAAGCGAAGACAAGAAACGAAGAAAATCATTCTTGGGCATGGAAAACTGATGACACAAAGCACTGGGAAGAAACAACTTGTACCCAACACGAAGCGAAGACAAGAAACGAAGAAAATCACATTTGGGAATATACATCAGAAGGTGAATTCACCCACGGACGCCAATCTATTTGTGGCGCAGAAAAACATACACAAAAAACAGAAACAGGACTTTCGCACAGATATGATGACGAAAATGACGTTGATTGTAACGATTGTGGCTATGTAAGAAGTTTGACTGGAAAAGGTTCATTTGGCACACTTTCAGCAAAAACATACAATGCTGGAGCACAAGGTGTTGCCTCAACCAAATACTCAGTTGATGAAGCAATCAAAGACCTTTGCGAAATTCAATACAAAGTGAAAGGCGCAAACGATAGCACCTATACCACAACTGCACCAACAAATGCAGGAACTTATGAAGTAAGAATCTACTGCAGAGGAAATGCTACTTACCTAAAAGGCGAAGTTGCAAAAACAGATTATGTTATCAAGCAAATCGAAGTTAGAGTTGGCATTTCGTTCATAAAAGAAAAACAAACAACTTCTAACAATTATATAACCTTGGAAACATATGAAGTTACTGACGCTAGTCTTCCATCAAATGTAACGCTGACTCTTCGTGCATATGGCGAACAATACAAAAATCAAGGAAGATATAGTATTGCAAAAACAAACGGCGAATTCGAAGGTTTGGAATTTGACAACAAAAACTTTAAACCAATTCCAAATAAATCAACCCTTAGCATAAGCATTGTTGTTTATACCAATGAAGCACCTGTTGTTACTGGAACCAACCAAACTGAGAGTAATGTTAATTGGATAGGTTATGTAACCCCTCCATATCCAACTATCACAATGTACCAAATTACAACTGGAACCTTGCGAGTTGGTGACTATTTGATTTGCGAAGGAGTTAATATTCCTTTGAAAGTTAAAGATATTAAACTTAATAAGGGTAGTGTTTCTGGCAGCTCTTCGTCATCTTGTTTAAATATTGCATTGGCAGGAGAAACAGTAGACATTTCATTTGAAACACCAGGTTTTACAGAAAATGATGCAAAAACAAAACTTCTTAACAAAACCTTTACAAAAGTAGATTATGAAAAGCTTGAGGCGTTAACATCACTAAGTGGAAAAAATTATACTAACAAGAGTTCAGAAAAATTATTGAATGTTGGCGAATGTAGATATCTTGAATTTACTGTAACCATAATACAATCAACAACATTCACTATCTACCCAAGTGATTATGCTGGTGGATATGCTGGAGAAAATGCTTACGCGGTTTTCGATAAGACAACCGGAAAACCAATTGCAACAGCCGGTGTTAACACATTCACACTTTCTGAAGCTGGAACATACACACTTGTTCTCAAATTAACAAAAACAGCCGAAGCTAGTGCTTCTGTTTCTTCAAAACCTATAAGCTTCTATGTTTCTTGGTAATAATCTAAATAATAAAAATCACACTTTAATCGGTGTGATTTTTTTGTTGCATATTTAAAAATTAGTGTTGTTTACAACTTTATTTGCATTTATTTATGGAAAAGCTGATATTTTATGCTATAATGAACTTATGAATAAACTATTTTGCAAAAGGAACTTAATTATTGGTGGGGTTGTGCTGGGTGTTGTGCTTTGCATAATTTTTGCACTTGTTTTTGGCAAAACTGACCCCACTGAAAGCAATAAAAAAGCAAATGTTTTTATTTACTGTTTGGTGGCAGTTGTTTTATCTGTTGTAATGTTTGGTGCAATTATCAAAACAATTGATAAAAAGACAAAAATATATTTTATCATTTTGTTTTGCTTGTTTGCTTTTTGGCTGGGTATTAAAATT
>ULVL01011071.1_pt1 | contig 22035 bp, 10 predicted proteins | sample 1959381 | NCBI WGS metagenome assembly ULVL01 (sample SAMEA4835785, study PRJEB28245) | human gut metagenome | biome: gut microbiome; material: fecal sample | place: Denmark | collected 2008
GATACCTATGTACCTTATTTACCGCCCATGAAAGCCGGCAGAGGTTTGTCCTCTTTGAGCCACTGGTGGTATTCGGCGGTGGCGGCAAATTCCACGTCACCGGCGGAGTTCAGCGCAGTCTCAACGGAGTCCTGAATAACGCCAATGATGAAGCCAACGCCGACGACCTGCATGGCAATATCATTGGAAATGCCAAACAGCGAGCAGGCCATGGGGATGAGCAGCAGCGAACCGCCCGCAACACCGGAAGCGCCGCATGCGCCCAAAGCCGACATGATGGACAGCAGGATGGCGGCAGGCACGGAGACCTGCATGCCCAGCGTGTTGGCGGCAGCCAGCGTCATGATGGTGATGGTAATGGCAGCGCCGTCCATATTGATGGTTGCGCCCAGCGGGATGGAGACGGAGTAAATATCCTTATCCAGGCCCAGCTTTTCGCACAGAGACATGTTGACCGGGATGTTGGCGGCGGAGCTGCGGGTGAAGAAAGCGGTCAGGCCGCTTTCACGCAGGCAGCGGAACACCAGTGGGTAGGGGTTGCGGTGCAGGTAGATAAAGATGATGAACGGGTTGATCACCAGCGCCATCAGCAGCATGGTGCCCACCAGCAGCAGCAACAGGCGCCCGTACTGGGTAAAGATGGACAGGCCGTTGTCCGACACGTTGGTAAACACCAGGCCCATAATGCCAAACGGCGCCAGGTTGATGATCCACCGCACAATGGTAGAAATTGCATCCGCCGTGTTGGCCATAAAGTTCTTGGTGGTATCGCTGCCCAGCTTTTTCATGGCAAGGCCGAACAGGCAGGCCCACATCAGGATGCCGATATAGTTGCCGTTCATGATGGAAGCAACCGGGTTAGAAACAATGTTGGAAAGCAGGGTGTGCATCACATCACCCAGGCCCTGGGGCACCACATCCGCCGTGGCAGCTTCCGCCAGAACCAGCGTCTGCGGGAACAGCTTGCTGGTCACAACGCTGAGCGCAGCCGCCACAAAGGTGGTGAGCATGTACAGCCAGACCACCGTACCAAAGCGGCGGTCCAGCTTGGAGGAGCCCTGCGCCAGTGCACTGGCAACAATAACAAACACCAGCACCGGTGCAACGCCTTTCAGCGCGCCGACAAACAGGTTGCCGAATTCTTCGATCCATGCAGCACCGGGGCAGATCAAAGCCAGCACCGAACCGACCACCAGGCCGATTGCAATGCGCAGGATCAGGCTGGTGGAGTTGTACTTGGCAGCCAGCGTTTTGGCCGCTTTTGTGAGTTGATTCATAACGATTCCTCTTCCCTATTTTAATTGGGTTTGGCAGATGTTCCGCACCTGCCCATTCCGCAGCCGCCCGCACAAACGGTTTCGCGGAATGTTTTCCATTATACCGCAATCGTTCAAGATTGCAAGAGGCGGACAGGTGTGCCCTGTGGAAAAACAATCTATTTTTATCGTTGATACGAAGTAAAAAATATTTAAAAAATGTTTTTGTGGACAATATATCTGTGTTCCGTCCGTGGACATTTCGTTGTATGAAAGAGGGCAGCATACGAATACACTGCCCTTTTATCTTGCTTTATTGGGAACACGGTTTAGAGCCAGATTCAGGGCCACAGGGAAACGCAGGCATATGGAAATTCGCCTGACAGCTTGTGGTAAACCTTCATATGGCCTTTTTCCCTCACTGATACCGGAGCGGTAATCATCTCTCTGCTTTTGGCAGGGCAATAAACAACTTAAAAGCCAAGACAAAGAAAAAGAGCCTCAAGCCAAAGCTTGAAGCTCTTTGGTGCGGATGAAGGGATTTGAACCCACACTCTTTTAAGGGAACTAGAACCTGAATCTAGCGCGTCTGCCAGTTCCGCCACATCCGCTTATTTTGTTTGGCCGCCTCACCGGCGACGAATATTATTATAACCAAGTATCCCCCTTTTGTCAACACTTTTTGAAAGTTTTTTTATTATTTTATGCCTTTTTAGTTTCGTCAAAATACAGTTCGTTTCATCGTCATTTATTTCCCATGTCTTACAAAGTTTTTCCTGTTTTTGTTTCCCGAGCTCCCCTTTTTCATCCGAAATTCCTCTTTCCAAAAGAAAAACACAAAATTTCCTTTGTGATTTTTTCAAAAAGAGTAGCGATATTTTTCTTTTCCCCGTAAAAGGTTGACTTTTTATAAGGCTGCGAAACGGTCAATCCTGTTCCCTACAGCATTTTTTCAGCATGTGGCTAATGATACAGTGCCCTATCGTGCTTTTCATCCGCGGATGGATTTCAAAGTTTTATTTTAGGCAACACCGCACAATTCCCGCCTGACGGCTTAAGCACCGCTCCGGCGGCTGCGGCACGGCATCTGCGTTGCCAAAATGCTCGATAAGACATCCAGTATTATCTGCGCTTTTGGCTTAGCAGCTGCCGCACCTCGCTCGCCGTATCGGCACTTAGAATTATGCGGTATTGCCTTTACAACTTCACAAGTATCTCCCCCGCACCGGAATCCGATTGCCCTTCTCCCCTATCCCCCAACCGCGCGTACCGTTCATCTTCATCCGCTCCCCCACCCCAAAACAAAAGGCATGTGCCCCCTTATCTCTATTATAAGGTGGGCACATGCCGTTACATTATCATGATTTTATCACGCCAAAGTCATCAGGCAATGCAGCCATCAGCAAAGCTGTTGCGCTTGGCTTTCTCTTTCTGCTGGTTGCGCTTGGCGATGATTTCTTTGCTCAGGCCAATACGGTTGGTCTTGAAGTGGAAGAACGGGCGTTCCGGTACGGTGAAAATCTCCACCGGACGCATGTAACGTTCCGGCAGGCAGGCATTGATCTTATCGCGCACATCGTCCAAGGTGTAGCCATCTTTGAGCTGGACGTACAGGTACGGCAGGAAGCAGCCCTCGTGCTCATCATCCGGCACGATAACAAAGAACTCGTCCTTGATGCCCTTGATGTCGGCATCGGCCACGATGTTCTCCAGCGGCTGCACCATCAGGTCGCCGCCGCCAAAGCGCGGGGATGCGCCGCGGGTCATCGTGTAGAGCACACCGTCCTCGGACATATAGCCGATATCGCCGGTGTGCAGCCAGGTCTTGCCGTCTGCGTGGACCTGCAGTGCCTTGGCGGTTGCTTCGGGGCGGTCATAGCCCAGCATCACGCCGGGGCCCGTGATGCAGATCTCACCGGGGGTATTGTAGGTCAGCTCTTCCTGGGTGCCGGGCTTGAAGATGCTGATGACGCTGTGGATCATCGGCACACCAACGTTGCCGTCACGCACCGGGAACGGAGCCATGGGCAGAGTGGCGTTGGAGCCGGCCTCGCTGCTGCCGTAGCCGGCAGTAAAGCGCAGGTTGCAGTTATGCTGCTTGAGGAACTCCTCAACATTGCGCAGCTGCTTGTTGTTGAATGCCTCGCAGCCGGCGCCGATGGCCAGCATGTGGGACATATCATAGTCAGCCGGAAGACGCTTGCTGCGGCGGATAACCTCCACAAACATGGGGATCAGGGGCCAGTTGTTGGGGCGGTAGCGCATCATTTCCAGGTCAACATCGTACACATCCACAAACGGATCCAGAATGAGCAGCATACCGCCGGCCAGGGGCAGCAGCATCATGGAAACCACAACAGCGATCAGAGCCGGGGGCAGGATGGTCAGCAGCCAGGTGGGGCGGAATTTATCCGAAGAGCCATAAAAGTTCATCTGGGCCAGCACGCCGATGATGCTGTGTGCAGAATGGATGACCTGCTTGGAAGGGCCGGTGGAACCGCTGGTGTAGGCGCGCAGCAGCGGGCGGTCAATGTTGACAGGAGCGGGCACAAAGCCGCGAAAACGCTGGCCCATGTTACAGAAATCAGCCCACATCATGGTATCAGAGCCACGGGCGGGAACATCTGGATACAGGGCATCCAGGGAATGCTGCAGGTAAACCGGCATAGCGGCGCGGTCGCCGCTTTCCAGAGCGGGAACGATAACATAGGTATTCACGTTGGTCTGCTCACGGTAGGCTTCGATTTCGGCCTTGGAGAAGAAATCGTGAACAAAAATCACCTTGGCATTGGCTTTCTGAACAGCTTCAATGTTTTCTTCCAGGGTGTTGTCACGGCACAGCAGCGAAGCGCCGATGCGCTCGGCTGCCAGCAGCAGATAAATGAATTCCGGCACAGAACGCAGGAACACGGGGATCTGGTCCCCCTGCTTGATGCCAAGCACCTGCAGAGCGCGGGCTGTGGCGTCCACCTTACGGAACACGGTACCCCAGGTGATATCCACGCCATAGTAGTGCATGGCAATCACGTTAGGGTCTGCAGCGCGCACGGAGAGGTACTGCTCCACGGTGCAGGCCGGAACCTGGATACCGCGCAGAACATCCGGATAGAACTTCATCCAGGGGCGGTCAATGCTGGGCTTGCCAGTCAACATCGCGTTTTCATTCATTGCAATTTCCTCCAAATGTCTTTCCCTTATAGTTGCAGGGAATTAAATTATCCAAATCAAATCACGCCAAACCTTTATGGCGCTCTCCCCTGCTGTGCACATCGTTGCACAGCGTCGCCGAACCATAATGCTACAATTATCTTCGGTGCTGAACATAGTATACCATTCCTGTTTACGGAAAGCACGAGAATCCCATGGCACAAATTTCCAGAAATTGATTCCGCATGATTCACTTTTTTCACATGGATTTTCACGCTTTAGCATGGAGTTTTCTTGCAATTTCATTTTCCTTGGTGCAACAAAAGCCCCAGCTACCGCAGCAGCCAGGGCTTTATGTTTATGCGTATGTATGTTGTATTTTTAGATTTTGTTCATCCAGCTCTCTTGCAGTTCTTCCATTTCATCACTTTTGGCGCGGGTAATCAGATGGATTCCCTGCAGGACATGATGGATGTGCTCCGCAATGGCGTTGCGCTCTTTTGTCACGTTCTGGTCATCCAAATTCCAGACCTGATCAAAATATTCACTCAGGCGGTCTTCCATCACACTGTTGTTGACCATTGCAATCCGGTTGATGGGGCAGTTGTTATCCAGCCGAAGATACGATGCAGCGCCAGAAAGAAACATATTGGGGTCCGCCACATACTGGAAATCGTTCACAATGCGGCCGCTGATCAAGCGGAATTCAAGTTTTTCACGCTGCTTGCAAAGCTGCAGCACATAGCTGATGCACCGGCTGCGCTGATCCGGGGTAAGGCTGACCTTGTAACTGAAAAAGTCCAGTTCGCCGGAAACCGCCATGGAGGAAAATGCAGCTTCATAAATCAGGATGCGGATGTTTGTTTCCTCCACCACACCTTTGGCAAGGTTGTGTACGCTACGCAGCTCCGCAGGGGTAGCACCCAAAAAATCTTTCAGCTCGGCCTCGTGGGCGGTCAGGATCTCTTCAAACAAGTCATCCGGCAGCAGAAGCTCATTCAGGTGGCCGAACATCCACCGCAGATTGGAGGCCAGCAGCGTGTGCATATAGTCGTACTGGCTGATCAGCTGGCGCATGCTGGTATCGCGGAAAAGCTGGTCATCCCGCACGCAGAGCTTGGAGAAGTTATCATACAGGCTTTCGCAGTTCTGCGGGTCCTCGGTGGCGGTAACGGCGGCGCAGCGGCTGTGGCTGACCAGCAGGCCGGTAATGGCAAAATCGCCCTTGACCACAAACACCGCGCGCCCGGCAGCCGCGGTGCTGCCAAACAGCTTGAAATGAATATGGCTGAAGTTGGTCAGCACGTTAATAATGAGCGCGGCATCATAGATGGGGTCCCATTTTTCGCGGCTGATATCGATCATCAGCTTGAAATAGACGTTATCATAGCTGCGCTGGTCCACCAGCTGGCCGTTTTGCAGGTTGGCAACTTTCAGGCGGTATTCGCGCGCCATTTCCATCAGGTCCATCACAGCCACAATGTCCAGCTGGCTGACGCGGCGCAGCACGGGGTGCGCCATTTTGGTCAGGTATTGCAGCATGTTCAGCTCGGCCCAAAAGTCCGTATAGGGGCCAATGCGCGCCTCGCCGCTGTCCAGCTCCTCTTGCAAATAATCATATTCAGCAATCAGGTTATCATAAATGGCGGCTTTCAGGTCACTGGGGATGCTAACGCTGTATTCCCGCAGCAGCAGGTTACGGCCATCATCGGTGGCTTCATCCACCACGCAGGCACTGATACCCTCCATCACGCGCTTTTCAGTCTTTTTGGCAGGCAGCATGCGGCCGCTGACCCATTTGCTGATATAGGAAACATCGTATTGCAGGCGCTTGGCCAGGGTATAGTTCTTGACCTCCGCAACTTCCAGCAAATGCTCCAGCAGAATGCTGAATCTATTTTTATCTTCCATTGCACCAAATCCTCTTCACCCATTTAGTTTGCACTTTTCTTTTATTCTATTATACAAGTTCCATATTTCGATTGCAAATTCAAATGATAACAGGTAAGGAGGAAACGAAGAAAATATATTAAAATCTTTCACAATTCACGGCCGCATTCTTTGGCATTCATGCCAGTTTGTTGTTTTTTTGTTGTTTGAACTGACAAAGTTTGTTTGTTCTGCTTGTGATATCCTCCAAAAATTATACTTCGCGCGCCATATTTGCCAAATTTAGCCGCAGCTTTTTAGTAGGTTTTGCCCTTGCACCGGCCTGATGTGTTCGTCATGTTTTTGTGTGTTGCCTTTATTATGCGGGTAAGGTAAATTGCGATTTTTTAATAGTGTACTATTGGGTGGGGTCCCCCGCCCTACTGATTGTTTAAGGGTGTGCTGCCCATTATAATTTGTTCTGTAGGGAACGGTCTTGACCGTTCCGAGGCCTTGTCCGATTGGTCGTGATGGGATTTGTGGCAGGGCAAGGTGCCTGCGGGCGCAGTGACTATTCCAAGGCGTTGGATTCGATTGCTTTAGGTTTGCGGCAAGGAACCACCCCTCAGGCCGCTTCGCGTCCAGCTCCCCTCCAGGGGAGCCACCACAATCATGGGGTCCCCCCTACTGGCCTGGCAAATATTTCACCGAACCTAGCCCACAAATACAAAAATGCCGCAGCAGACTGTTACATCTGCTGCGGCATTTCTATTTAGGGGTTAATGGGCTGGGTTACAGCTCATTGTTCAGGCTGTGGGATTACTGCCGAATGCCGGTGTTCTTATCGAAATGATAAGTGCGGCCATCGATGACTGCATCGCCCTTAGCCATGGTGCCATAGATCGGGTCGAAATAGTAACGCTTGTCAGCGCTCCAGCCCTTGATCATGTGGCCCTGTGCATCGTAACGGACCCACTTGCCGGTACCATCGGCGCGGTCAGCCCACTGGCCAGCTTCGGATTCCTGATAGACATCCTTGCTGGTGGCTTTCTTGCCCTGGTCAACGGCATCCAGCCAGTACCAAACGTCGGAAGCCGGGTCATAGATTTCCTTGCCGCGGCCATCCAGGCCCTGGCGAACGCCCTTTTCGTACCAGAAGTCAGCGCCTTTGATAGTCAGCCACTGGCCGTCCAGAGCGATACCGGTGTACTCGTCAAATGCGCAAGGTACACCGTCAATATCGCCTGCGCCCTTAGCCATAGCGCCGGTGATCAGGTCAAAGTAGTAGGTGCCCTTATCGGTCGTCTGCCAGCCCTTGACCATGTGGCCGTTCTCATCGTAACGGACCCACTTGCCGGTGCCATCGGGCTTATCAGCCCACTGGCCGGCGGCGGATTCCTGATAAACGTCCTTGCTGACGGTCATTGCGCCGCCCTGGACAGCATCCAGCCAGTACCAAGCGTCGGAATCGGGATCATAGATCTCTTTGCCGCGGCCGGTGGTACCCTGCTTCACGCCCTTTTCGTACCAGTACTTCTTGCCGTTTTCTTCAACCCAGCCGTTCTTCTCGCCGTACTTGGCGGTGTAGTCCTTGCCGTTGAAGTTGACAGCAGCGGTGGTAACGCCGCTGGTCTGCTTTACAGTTGCATCCACGAACTGTGCGCTTGCGCAGTTCTTATCGGTGCAGGTAAAGACAGCCATTGCGGTAATGGTGGTCTTTTCAGCGGCACCGTGAGCGGTGCGCTCCTCGGCTTCGAGAGCCTGGGTTTCTTCGCCGCCAACTGCTGTAAAGGTTGCTTCAAACTTCACATAGTTTGCAGGCATAGTGAAGGTATACTGGTAGCCTTTATTCAATACATCTTGTGTAATGTCTTTGCCATTATTGCCCTCATAATACATCACCTTGGTCAATTCGTAGAGGGTACCATTCGGCATGATGCTAGCTGTAACTTCTGTACCTGCCGCGAAGCGGGTCTCATTATCAGTAAATGTGATAGTGCCGCCGTCCGTCGGGGTAACTTCAATGCCATACTTAACAATCGTAAACTTTGCGGTAACGGTCACATCAGCAGCAGGCATTTCAAAGGTGTAGGTGTTGGGTTTCTCGCCGGCCGTATACGGAACATCAGTATTTTCGCCGGCCTTAATCACCAAGCCATTTTCTGCCAGCTGTGCAAGCTTATACATGTCATCAGCCGGGGTAACGGTCAGAATAACAGTATCGCCTGCCTTCAGGTCAGCGGTCTTGTCAGCCGTCACAGTACCATTATCGCTGGGGTTGATCGTAACGCTGTAGGTTTCAACCTTAACAGGCTCAAACGCAGCGCTAACGGTAACATCAGCGGCAGGCATCTCGAAGGTGTAGGTGTTTTCCTTACCGTCTACTGCCTTAAAGTCGTTAATTTCTTTCTTCGTTCCGCCATCCGTATAAGTAGCTTTCAGGCTGCCGTCCGTGTACTTAAAGTTGGTATTCGGGGTAACGGTAACAGTAACAACATCCTTCGCAGCTGCGGTTTTCGGCTCTACGCCCACAGTGCCGTTTTCAACAGTACCCGCCACAGTAACGTTATACTTCTTAACCTCTTCAAACGCTGCGCTGACAGTTGCATCGCCAGCGGGCATTGCAAAGGTGTAAGTGTTGGCCTTTTCTGTGTCAGGAGTTGCTTTCAGGGTCTGATTGTCGCCGTAAGTAACCACCACACCGTCAGCCGTCAGGGTATAGCCATCCTTCGGGGTAGCCACAACGGTAACGCTGGTGCCCTCAGCAACCTTATCCAGGTCAGCTTCGGGGCTGGTGATCTTCAACGTATCCTTGTTAGCATCGGCCACCTTGACCGCATAGGTCTTAGCGGCTTTGGTAACACTAATGGTCACATCGCCGTCCGGCATGGTGAAGGTGTAAACCGTCTTAGCCTTTTCGGTGGTAGCCTGGGCTGCGGCTTCGTCCTGCGCTGCTTCCTGAACTTCAGTCAGAGCAACATCGGTATCGCCGTTCTTTGCGGTAACGGTAACGATATCGGTGCCTTCCTTTTCTACGGTCAGGGTAACGGTATCGTCCTTGATGTAGGTGTTGCTGGTGGTGCCCAGGGTCAGGGTAACACCTTCACCTGCATTGGGCAGGGTAACGGTGTGGGGGGTGCTTTCGGTTGCGGTATGGCAATCAGAGCACAGGTACACATTGTTGCCAACGGACTTGGTTTCCAGCTCGTCCAGAGCCCAGGTATGGCCCTTGGGCAGTGCGCCGTCAGCGTACACCTTTTCACCCTTGGTCAGGCCGTACCTGGTGGTGCGGGCCTGAGTGTAAGCGGGGGTATCGCACCATGCTTCAACGGAAACATCGGTGGTTGCGCCGCTGTTCAGGTCGCTGACCATGTCGGACATCGGCATGGTTTCAACCAGGTTAGCGCACCACATGAACTCTTCGTTCTTGTTCTTCTCGTCAGAGCTGCCCATGTTCTGGTTGTAACTCGGGTTGTAGTTCCAGGACTCGGTCTTGTAGCTCTTACGGTTTGCATAAGAAGTGCCGGAGGCATCGGTCTTGACTTCTGCCTTGCCGTCCACCAGTTCCTTATAGGTGTTGGACAGGTTGGTGCCGACAGAAACGACCAGCTGATCTTTGGTGGTGTTGATGCCGGTGATCACAGTCTGGCCCTGCTGGGTGGTGGTAGCAAAGCTGTAGCTGTCACGCAGGGTCAAGCCCGCCAGAGGATGGTTCATGAAGGTGCCCAGATACTTCACACTGCTGGTATCCTGGGCGCTATCCATGATAACCATGCTCATGCCGGGAAAGTGGGTATCGGGAACCATGTTGCCGTCCTTATCCTTGGTCAGCTTAATGCCGCCATAGACGGTGTTGTATTCCTTCACTTCTTCCACTGCGCCGGTGGTCGGGTCCATACGGTAGATGGCGTTGTTGACGTTGAAGTACAGCTTGCCATCATACAGTGCGGTAGAGTGTACCAGTGCGGGGTAGATCCGCTTTGCAGCAGCGTCTGCCAGGCACTCGGTGTTCAGGTTGTTTTCAACCTTGGTATGCTTATCTTTTGCACTGGTATCGATCTTATAGATGGTGCCAGCTTCGGCCAGGACCTTGGCATTGCTGTCGTCATCATTGAAGTTGCTGCTGGTTTCCTTCAGATCGTTGTAGTACATCAGGATGATATCAAACGGGTCATCCGTCTTGGTAAAGCTGCTCATGCTGAAGCCGCCGGGTCTGCTGCTGGAATCCTCTTTGCGGATATAGTAGTTCGCATTACGCGGACGTGCTTCCAGAGTATCGGGGCCCTGGTTCTGCATCTTCTTCATGAACTGCTGCATCTGGGAGTTGTTACCAGAGCTGCCGGAACCAGAGTTGCCGTTGTTGCCGTTCTCGGACTGCTGGCGGCGCATGTTGTTATACAGGTTCTGGTTGGTCGTGGTATCAACGTAATAGAAGTAATTATTGTCGAAGTAGATGGGGCTGCAGATAGAGGTGAACCAAGTATCCTCGTAGCAGGTATCGGTGTAACGGGTCTCGTTCTTGTTCTCCGCCTTGGTGTAAGAGTAATGCGGCTTGCCGTTGTTCAACACAACATTGCCGGCATCATCCTTATCGGGTTCCTTGTTTTTGGTGTAGGTGTAGCCATCGTACAGCGAGTCAATGTAATCATAGTACTTGCTGTAACGGCCTTCCAGACCGGAGGGAGAAACCAGGAAGTTGACATGGCGCAGGTCGCCTGCGTTCTCAACGCGGGTCTGGGCCATGCACTCGGTGTTCACGTCATCATAGCAGACGTCAACATAGTACCAGTTCTTGTTGGCTTCGCCGGTGGTCATCGTAGCAGAATTGCTGTCGCCCTTCAGCTTGTTGACCTTGACTGCGTTGAAGTAGTGGACGTTGTTGAACATGCCGCCGCCGAACGCATTACCGGCAATACTGGTATCAGCAGTATCGCAGTAATACAGGATCTGGGCAAAGTCAACAACAGCGTTATCGCCTACTTCATCGGGGGTCTTCCAAACTTCTTTGCCGTCAACGGTCTTTTTATAGATTTCCTTGTTGTCAGGCAAATTCTGGACCATGTAGTTAAATGCAGCTGCATAGCCCAGGCAGATGCAGCCATACTCAACGCCCTTAGCGCCGATCTCGCCGCCCAGCAGGGCACCGAAAGCAGTCGTCTGGATGGGGTCGTTGTTGCCGCCGCCGGTGATATCGCCCATGGAGCCCATATCGAATTCTGCAACCTGGGAGATCCAGTCGTGCAGGATCAGCAGCTTGGTAACATAGTCAGCGCTGTCACCCAGCTCGGCAACCTGTTTCAAGCCTGCATCACGGATGGCTTTCAGAGCTTCGCCATAGTTCATGACGTAAGACATGAACGCCTGCGGCAGCATGTTCAGCATGAATGCCATGGTGGTCGGCGGGACATCATCGTTCGGATCAATGCTGCACAATACCTTGATTGCGCCCATGGTGCCGGTGATGCTGCCATCCTCGCCCTGCTTCTGAACGCCCTTGGAGGTCCAGAACGGAGCAGCCACGCCGAAGTACTCTGCTTCGTCCTGGTTAAACTGCGACAGCTGGAAGTAGTAGTAGTTCATCTGCGCAGTCGAGACATCGTAAGTATTGGTGACCTGGTTGCCCTGGTCGTCCACATACACGGCAGTCTTCTGGCTGTCGTACAGCAGCAGGCTGTTCTTGCCCTTGTTGTCGCCGCTCTGATAGGTGAAGTTCACCTTGCTTGCGTCAACCGGGTTGTTCTGCATATCGTACCAGTTGCCGCCATCCATTGCGGACACCAGGGTAACGCCGACGCCGCCGGAGGTGGTATCCAGGGTCGGGGTGCCGCCCACGTTGATGTAGACGGAATTGTCATTCTGGTCTACCACAACGCTGACCGGCATGGTCATTACCGGCTGGGTTTTGATTTCTTCGCCGCAGACAGCGCACTTGAAGGTGACACTGGTGCATTCCCAGTCAATGGTAACGGGAGCGCCGGCAGAAATTTTGCCGGTTTCGCTGTCATAGAACAGCTGGGCGTTGCTGTAGTCATCGGCCAGCTTGCCCTCGACCTTCTTCATTTCCCAGTTGAAGGTAGCAACAAAGTTGCCATCTGCATCCTTGGGCACGGCATGGTTCTGGCAGGGCAGGGCGGCAATGTCGTCGGTGCGGGTGGTGGGTTCCTTGTATTCCTTCTTAACCGGGCTCTTGTCAGCGGGCACGCTGGCAGAGTAAACGGTCTTGCCGGCAACGCCGGGCTTTGCATCGGTGGTATCCTTGGTTACGGTGCCTTCTACCTTCTGGTAGGCATCGTCCTTTTCACAGGTATACACAGCGGTGTAAGCCCAGCCGTCATCGGTCTTGGTCCAGTAGCCGTCGGGGGTCTCTTTCCACTTATGGGTGTGGCCATCCTCCGGGTTGGTGTCATTCCAGTACCATTTCGGCTCGCCATAGGTATGGCCGTCTGCAGCGGCGCTGGCCGCAAAGGTATCGGAGTTTTCAGCAACGTAAGCCTGTGCGTAGCTGTCAGCCTGCTGCGCAATCACTTCATCATCGCTGTTGGTCATGGACTCCATCGCAGAGGTCATGCCGGAGCTGCCGGTAAAGGTAACGGCGGTCACAACGCCTGCGGCGTTCGTCTCATAGCCCAGGTCGGTAACGGCGCTGGACAGATGATACGTTTTGATGGTGGCAGCCATCACCGATGCCATCTCGTCCTTGTTCAGGCCATAGGCTTCGGTGTTGATCTTGCCGGCTGCGGCGTTGGCGTACATGGCATCGGCCAGTGCATTTTCCAACGCTGCAAGGCTCATGCCCGCCTTGCTCTGTGCAGTCGCTTCCAGCTTGGCATCGTCCTGCTCCAGTTCATGCACTTCGCCCTGGGCAGCCAGCGTTTGGGCTGTCTGCTTGATCAGGTCTGCGGTGCTGGTGAACTTGGGCAGGGACTGCACAGCGCTGGCCGCGCTTGCTGCGCTAGCTGCAACAGACTGCGCTACCGAAGAATCAATCTTGGTAGTTTCGGCTGCTGCGGGAAGCGCCACGCTTTGGGCAACCATGGCTGCTGCCAACACGGATGCACCAAAACGCTGAAGGTTTTTCTTCATAGTTTTATCCTCCCTTAAGTGTTACTACTTTCCCCTTTTGTGTGAAAAGTGGTACGGCAGATGTGCGGCACTTTGCAGGTGTTGATTGCAAAACGCCTGGTTGTGCTCCCCTCGGTCTGGCGATCCCTTGCCGGGCTGCGGCCTGCTTTTGGGGCTTTTGGCCCCGGCACAGCGGCTGACAAAACGTTGTACCGGCTGCATGCCTTGATCCCGCAAATGATAACCATTCCGACACATCTAGGTATATACATTATATCACAGTTGCCAGAATTTGCATAGTTAATTAGAGCGGTTTCTAGGTAAATTTTTGTCCTTGAATCAACTGAAACCTGTTTTTCGCACATTATTTGCGCTGCGATGCGGTGACCCTTTGGCGGTATTTATTAACATTTTTGAATGGTTTATTCCTGTTTTTATCAAATGATTAAACATTTACCCTGATAATGTTCTTTGCAATCTCTTAATACAATCACCCGGTATTGTAATCGCGCATTTTTTGTCATTTCGGTTTGGCTTGTTGTTGAGAGATTTGGCAGAGATTGGAGGAAACTTGAAGGGAAAATTGGAGGTTGAGAATTGCCCATTATAAATTGTACTGTAGAGAGCGTTCCTGACCGTTCCGAAAACTTAGGGATAGATCAACCCTTGCCCCTTAACCGCGACCTGAAATACACCTTCCCAAGGTAGGGCGGTGTGAGTGCCCCCTTCTGCTCCACTTTTTCAAAGTTCCGAATGGTGTCCTCTCCCCTATCTACAATTCCTGATGTTTTCATGATGCCTTCCTTGGTCTTCCACACCCGGCCTTTGCCCCCTCCCCGCCCCATAAGTCGTACACAACAAAAAGGCCCCTGCCTTAACAGCAGGAGCCTTGAAAGCTATATCACAAGCCGAAAATTACTTCTCGATCTTGGAAACAACGCCGGAACCAACAGTGTGGCCGCCTTCGCGGATAGCGAAACGCATGCCTTCTTCCATGGCAACCGGGGTGATCAGCTCAACGTGCATATCAACGTTGTCGCCGGGCATGCACATCTCAGTGCCTTCGGGCAGGGTGATGATGCCGGTAACGTCGGTGGTACGGAAGTAGAACTGAGGACGATAGTTGTTGAAGAACGGGGTATGACGGCCGCCTTCTTCCTTCTTCAGGACGTAAACATGGCCATCGAAAGTGGTGTGGGGATGAACAGAGCCGGGAACAGCCAGAACCTGGCCACGCTCGATCTGGTCACGGTCAATACCACGCAGCAGAGCGCCGATGTTGTCGCCAGCCTGAGCGAACTCGAGGCTCTTGCGGAACATTTCCAGACCAGTGATGGTGGTGGTCAGCTTCTCTTCCTTCAGACCAACGATTTCCATCTGATCGCCGACATGAGCAGTACCACGCTCAACACGACCGGTAGCAACGGTGCCACGGCCGGAGATGGTCATAACGTCCTCAACGGGCATCAGGAACGGCTTATCAGCAGCACGGTCCGGGGTCGGGATGTAGCTGTCAACAGCGTCCATCAGCTCCCAAATGCACTTGTATTCCGGAGCATCGGGATCCTTGGAAGTGCTCTCCAGAGCCTTCAGAGCGGAACCACGGATGATCGGGGTGTTGTCGCCATCGAAATCCTGGCTGTCCAGCAGTTCGCGAACTTCCATTTCGACCAGGTCGAGCAGCTCTTCGTCGTCAACCATATCGCACTTGTTCAGGAACACAACGATCTTGGGCACGCCAACCTGACGAGCCAGCAGGATGTGCTCACGAGTCTGCGGCATCGGGCCATCGGTTGCAGCAACAACCAGGATAGCGCCGTCCATCTGAGCAGCACCGGTGATCATGTTCTTGATGTAGTCAGCATGGCCCGGGCAGTCAACGTGGGCATAGTGACGCTTCGCGGTGTGGTACTCAACGTGAGCGGTATTGATCGTGATACCACGAGCCTTCTCTTCAGGAGCCTTATCGATGCTGGAGTAATCCATGAAATCGGCGTCGCCCTTCAGAGCCAGAACCTTGGTGATAGCAGCAGTCAGAGTGGTCTTGCCGTGGTCAACGTGACCGATGGTACCGATGTTGACATGCTCCAAAGAGCGGTCAAATTTTTCCTTTTCAGCCATTGGAAGTATCCTCCTTTAATTCAAACAGATAAAATAGCCTGTTGTAAGGCTATCATACTAGATTTTTCAAGAAAAATCAAGTATTTTGCGCGAATTTGTGCAGAATCAGCCCTTATTGCGCTCGGTCATGATCTTATCTGCAACACTCTTGGGAACCTGCTGGTAATCAGCCGGCTCCATGGAGTACTGGCCACGGCCCTGGGTCTTGGAACGCAGGTCAGTAGCGTAACCGAACATCTCGGACAGAGGAACCATAGCGGTGACACGGGCAGTGCCATCGGTGGACTCCTGGTTCTGGATCGCGCCGCGGCGGCTGTTCAAGTCGCCAATGACGTTGCCCATATACTCGTCAGGAACAACAACGTCAACCTTCATGATGGGCTCCATAATGACGGGATCAGCCTTCTTCATAGCATCCTTGAATGCCATGGAGCCGGCGATGGAGAACGCCATTTCAGAGGAGTCAACTTCATGATAGGAGCCGTCCCACAGAGTGACCTTGACATCCACGACGGGATAGCCAGCCAGAATGCCGGACTTCATCGCGCCCTGGATACCGTTGTCAACAGCGGGGATGTATTCCTTCGGGATAGCGCCGCCAACAATACCGTTGACAAACTCATAACCCTTACCCGGGTTGGGCTCAATCTTGATCTTAACGTGACCATACTGGCCCTTACCACCGGACTGACGTGCGTACTTGGTTTCCTGGTTAGCATCCTTGCGGATGGTTTCACGGTAGGCAACCTGAGGTGCGCCAACGTTAGCTTCGACCTTAAATTCGCGGAGCAGACGGTCCACGATGATTTCCAGGTGGAGCTCGCCCATGCCGGCGATGATGGTCTGACCGGTTTCTTCATCGGTCCAGGTACGGAAAGTCGGGTCCTCTTCAGCCAGCTTAGACAGGGCAATACCCATCTTCTCGCTGCCAGCCTTGGTTTTGGGCTCGATGGCAACGCGGATAACCGGCTCGGGGAAGTTCATGGACTCGAGGATGATGGGATGCTTCTCATCGCACAGGGTATCACCAGTGGTGGTGTTCTTCAGACCAACAGCAGCGGCGATATCGCCAGCGTAGCAGATGTCGATATCCTTACGGTTGTTTGCATGCATCTGCAGGATACGGCCGATACGCTCGTCCTGATCCTTAACAGAGTTGTAAACAGTGGTGCCAGCCTCAACGGTACCAGAGTACACGCGGAAGAAGCACAGCTTACCGACATACGGGTCAGTCATAATCTTGAATGCCAGTGCAGAGAACGGCTGATCATCGGAAGAAGTGCGATCTTCTTCCTCGCCAGTCTCCGGGTTGGTGCCCTTAATGGCCGCAACGTCGGTCGGAGCAGGCATATAATCAACGATTGCATCCAACAGTTTCTGAACGCCACGGTTCTTGTAAGAAGAGCCGCAGACAACAGGAACGATCTCGTTGGAAATAGTAGCCTTACGCAGAGCAGCCTTGATTTCTCCCTTGGTCAGCTCTTCGCCTTCCAGGTACTTCATCATCAGCTCTTCGTCGGTCTCAGCAACAGCTTCGATCAGCTTGTCATGATATTCCTGAGCCTGTTCTTTCAGGTCTTCAGGAATTTCCTCAACGCGCACATCATTGCCCATATCATCATAGTAGATATCGGCTTTCATGTCGATCAGATCGATGATGCCGCGGAAAGTGTCTTCCTGGCCGACAGGCAGCTGGATAGGCACACCGTTGGCATGCAGACGATCATGCATCATCTGTACGCAGCGGAAGAAGTCAGCACCCATGGTATCCATCTTGTTGACGTAAACCATGCGGGGAACCTTGTACTCGTCAGCCTGGCGCCAAACGGTTTCAGACTGAGGCTCAACGCCACCCTTTGCGGCCAGAACGGTAACAGAACCGTCCAGAACACGCAGAGAACGCTGAACTTCAACAGTAAAGTCAACGTGGCCCGGGGTGTCGATGATGTTGATACGATGACGGTTCTTTTTGAACAGAGCCGGATCGTGCTGGGTCTCGGTGTGGCTCCAGTAGCAGGTGGTTGCAGCGGAAGTGATGGTAATACCACGTTCCTGTTCCTGCTCCATCCAGTCCATCGTGGCAGCGCCGTCATGAACTTCGCCGATCTTATGGTTAATACCGGTGTAGTACAGAATGCGCTCGGTGGTGGTGGTCTTGCCTGCGTCGATGTGGGCCATGATACCGATATTTCGGGTCATTTGCAGGGATACGTCTCTCGGCGTTGCCATGGCTTAAACCTCCTCAGTAAGCAGATCAATAACGGTAATGCGCGAAAGCCTTGTTGGCTTCTGCCATCTTGTGGGTATCTTCGCGCTTCTTGACAGCGCCGCCAACGTTGTTGGTAGCGTCGATGATCTCGGCGGCCAGGCGAGCGGACATGGTCTTTTCACCACGGCTGCGGCTGTACAGAGTCAGCCAGCGCAGGCCGAGGGTCTCGCGGCGGGCGGGGCTAACCTCCAGGGGAACCTGGTAGGTGGAGCCGCCGACACGGCGGGCCTTAACTTCGAGGCTGGGCATGATGTTTTCCATGGCCTTCTCGAACATTTCGAGAGGATCGTTGCCGGTCTTCTCTTTGACAGTCTCAAAAGCTTCGTAAACGATCTTCTGAGCGACGCCCTTCTTGCCATCCAGCATGATGCTGTTGACCAGACGGGTGACGAGCTTGGAATTGTAAATAGGATCAGCCAGAACTTCGCGCTTTGCGATTTTACCTCTTCTGGGCATCTTTCTTCCCTCCTTCACATTAATGATATCATCGGTACTCGAAAGTTAAAGAAAACTCCCGTTATGCCACAAAAGGGTCAGCTGACCATTTTATGGCGAAAAGATGTTTCCTTACTTCTTGGCACCGGCCTTGGGACGCTTTGCGCCGTATTTGCTGCGAGCCTGGTTACGGTTTGCAACACCCTGAGTATCCAGAGTACCACGGATGATGTGGTAACGGACACCGGGCAGGTCCTTAACACGACCGCCACGGATCAGGACAACGCTGTGCTCCTGCAGGTTATGGCCGATACCAGGAATGTAGGAGGTGACCTCGATACCATTCGTCAGGCGGACACGGGCAACTTTACGCAGAGCAGAGTTGGGCTTTTTGGGGGTCATGGTACGAACAGCGGTGCAAACACCACGCTTCTGGGGGCTGTTCATGGTGGTGTACTGCTTCTTCTGGGAGTTGTAGCTCTTCTGAAGGGCAGGAGCAGTGCTCTTGGTTACCAGGACCTCACGGCCTTTGCGTACGAGCTGGTTAAAAGTAGGCATTTCTTTTCTCCTTTCTTGATTATTCCGCGCAGTTTTTTGCGGGGGTTGTGCTTCCATTTTGGCCGCACTTGACCCCTTAACTCACGCATTTATTATAATAGCGGATAAACCACGCTCTGTCAAGAGTATTCACAAAAAATATTTCAAATAATCGTGCAAGATGCTGATTTTCTGCACTGGGGTTCTAATTTTGCGCTTGAGGTGTATCTGAAAACAAAGAACATGACGGATATTTCGCAAACGCAAGCAGAATTTAAGGCAAAGAGCCATAGGAATCCTTTGCGGATTCCAAGGCTTTTTAACGCAAAATCCCGCTGTGTTTGCAGAAACAGACTAAATTCTCGAATTTTTCAGATACCCCCCAGGACTTTCCCCTGCTTATTTTGCAGCTTCCAGCTGTGCCACGCAGGCTTCGGCTTCGTCCAGAATGCGGCCGAACTTATCCAGGGCAGCATCCACCGGGGCGGGGGTGGTCAGGTCCACACCGGCATGGCGCAGCTCATCCAGCGGGTAAGCGCTGCCGCCCATGTGCAGGAACTCCAGGTACTTCTTAACAGCCGGTTCGCCGTTCTTCAGGATGCCCTCGGACAATGCCACGGCAGTGGAATAGCCGGTTGCATACTTATAAACATAGAACGGGCGGTAGAAGTGCGGGATGCGTGCCCACTCGTACTGTACTTCGTCATCCACAACCAGCTCCGGTCCAAAGTAGTCCACAATGAGCTTCTTGTACAGATTGTTCAGGGCGGCGGGGTTCAGGGCTTCGCCGTGCTCGGCCATGGCGTGGGCATCGCGCTCAAACTCGGCAAACATCGTCTGGCGGTAGACGGTTCCCTTGAAATTTTCGAGGTACTGATTCAGCAGGGCCAGGCGGGTTGCGGGATCCTGGTTCTTTTCTGCCAGCAGGTGCTCAATGAGCAGGTTCTCGTTGACGGTGGAAGCGACCTCTGCGACAAACAGGGTATAGTCGGCATACTGGGCAGGCTGGGTATGGCGGCTGAACCAGCTGTGCATGCTGTGGCCCATCTCATGCGCAATGGTGGAAACGCTGTCCAGCGTACCGGTAAAGTTGCACATGATATAGGGGTTGGAATCATAGCTGCCGCCGGAGTAAGCGCCGCCGCTCTTGCCCTTGTTGGGGAACACATCGATCCAGCGCTCGGCAAAGCCCTTGCGAACGATGGTGCCGTACTCTTCGCCCAGCGGTGCAACGGCATCCAGAACCATCTGCTTGGCCTGGTCATAGGTGTAATGGGCGCTGACGCCCTTGGTCAGCGGGGCGTACACATCATAGTAGTGCAGCTCGTCCACACCCAGGATACGCTTGCGCAGAGCAACATAGCGGTACATATCCGGCAGGTGCTTGCGCACAGTAGCCACCAGGTTATCATAGACCTGGCCGGGCACGTTCTCCCCTGCCATGGACATGGCGCGGGAAGATTCATAATGACGGACGGAGGCTTCGGCGGCAGCGGTCTTGACAGCGCCGGAGTAAGAGGCAGCCAGCGTGTTGATGTGCTGGCGGAAGCTCTTGTAGTAGCTTTCAAAGGCATTCTTGCGCAGCACGCGGTCATTGGAGGTTTGCAGCAGGATGTAGTTGGAAGCGGTCAGCTCCACATCGTTGCCCTCGCCATCCTTGACGGAATCGAACACCATGTCGGCGTCTTCCAGGTTATCGGCAACATTTTTCGGGGTGCCGAATGCCTCACCGAAAGCAGCCAGCAGCTTTTCTTCCGGGGCGGTCAGGGTGTGAGGCTTTGCACGCAGCAGGTCTTCCAGAGCAAAACGGTAGGGGGCAACCTGCTCGTCAGCCATGATGGCATCCAGGGTTTCCTGCGGCAGTGCCAGGATTTCCGGCTGAGCATAGGCGATGGTACCGACAGCCTTTACATATTTGGCGGTAGCGCGGGCATCCATGCTCTGGGCGTCATCAGCACGGGTATCCTCGCTCAGACGCAGGCTGGTGTAGACAGCCAGGTTTTCCAGTTCACGGAACACGCCGATTTCTGCATCATAAAATTCACGAATGCTGGCAGCGTTGTTCAGCTTGCCCTCCCAGGCAGCCAAAGCTTCAATTTTGGGGTCAATGGCGGCAAAAGCCTTTTCCCATTCCGCATCGCTGGCGTACATTTTGGTCAGGTCCCACTGGTACTGCGGGTCCATCTCTTTGCGTTCTTTCAATGCTTCCGACATGGCGGATTCTCCTTTTCTATATGGCGTCTTTCTGAGCCAGTCAGGGAAGCGTTCTCCCCTGCCCTCCATGCAGGCACCATTCATCCTGCACAGACAAACCCAGTATAAAAGTATTATACACCAAATGTTAGAAAAAACAAATCCGTTTTTATTTAACAAAAAGCCTGCGCAGAAACAGTGTTTATGCACGGTTCCTGCACAGGCTCATTTCTCTAACTTTCTTTATTTGTCATTTGCCCGGCTTTCCAGCAGGCTTCTTCCTTCTCCTGCCAACGCTTCACTTTCATTTGTCGTAAAGATACAATCAGACTGGTCTTTCCCGATTCTGAAAAACACCTGATAGTCCTTATTTCCGCAGAACGTCAGCACATCCAGCATCATGGGCTCGCTCTCCCCTGCCTGATAAGTAACCCAGAAGCGCAGCCGCAGTGGATTGGGGGTGATTTTTCCCGCCTGTTCATTGGTCACGCCATTGCGGCAGACAAGATATGCGGTTGTATTCCCCTGGTCGGAAGTCAGGTCCACCCGCTGCATATAAACACCATTTCCCATTGTTTCGCAGTGCTGCATCCATGCGGCAACCTCGGGGTAGCTCTGCCATTCCTCCTGCGGCATACTCCAGATGGCCTTGCTTTGGTAGTTTGCTGATGCCACAAAAGCAACGCTCCATAGAACGAGTGCCAGCAGCATTGCCGCTATCAGATACAACATTCTTTTGCCTGTTGATTTTGCAGCCGCCACAATACCGCTTTTCCCTGTTGCTATCAAAAAGAGCACAATAATTAGAATCAGCAAGAGCAGCAGAAGCCCCACTGCCGCGCCAAGCCCAACAAATTGCAGAGCAAACCACAGCAGAATTGCCGCTGCCGCAAGCAGCATCCACTTCTGCTTTGCTGTCAGGCTTTCTGCTTTTTCTGTGTTTGCTAATGTTCCCGATTTTTCCGTTCCTGTTGTCCCTTCTAAATCAGTCGCTTCCATATCCGCTGCTTCCAACGGAATTCCCAGCAGCTGCCGCAGCATAAACAGGTTGGCTGTGCCGGGCAGAGCTTTCCCCGTTTCCCTTAATTAAAGATATTGTTGGGTAAAAAAAAGAAAGGTCAGTCGATTTTGCCGATGAAGCGGTAG
>ULVL01014025.1_pt1 | contig 21869 bp, 15 predicted proteins | sample 1959381 | NCBI WGS metagenome assembly ULVL01 (sample SAMEA4835785, study PRJEB28245) | human gut metagenome | biome: gut microbiome; material: fecal sample | place: Denmark | collected 2008
CTACGCCGACGGTACCGGTAGTAACCGAGGAGCCTACACCAACCGCAACACCAACCGCAACACCTGACACCCCGGATGAACCCGATACTCCGGATGATACACCAGATGATCCCGGCACCCCGAATGATCCCGGTACCCCGGCAGATCCCGGCACACCGGCCGGTGGAATCCCGGATACCCCGCAGGTACTTGGTGCAAGACGCCGTAGAATGGTGACCATCGAGGATGAGACAGTTCCCTTGGCGGACAGAGCAGTCCTCGGAGCATCCAGACGACCGCAGACCAGCGATGACTCCGATGCCTGGAATCTGGGCTTTGTCTTTTCCCTGACGAGTCTGGGAGCATGGCTTGTTCTTAAGCGAAAAGAACATTAAACAGGAACGGAACGACAGCCGATCTTAGCTGTAAAAGTATAAAAGGATCAGAATCTTGAAAAATTTTTCAAAATCTGGTCCTTTTTTCCATTTGGCGCAGTCTTACTTATTAGGAGAGTAAAAAGAAGTAATAAAAACAGAAATACTGGTTTTGAGGGGAAACAGAAATGAAGTTAAAAAACGTAATACAGACCAAACTGGCAAAAACTCTGGTAGCGGCACTGATGATCGGCAGCATCTCCAACACCGGATTTACGGTACAGGCGGAAGAAGCAACGCAGAATGAGCAGAACGATGTTGTTGAAATGGCAAGTGTAAGCGGAAACGACAGCGTTGTTGCTGTAAAAGAGAAAACCTATCCCACCATCAAAACGGTGATTCTTGCTGGAGGCACCATGGCAAAATATGTGGGAGGACAGGTAGCCAGCCCCAACGTATGGCCCAATAATTACAAGCCGGCAAACGGAGATTTTTCATTGTTTGCAGGTCATAAGATGACTTTGGATGATGCTGAAACCTTTAAATATCTTTCTGTGGATAATACAGGGGTAGATGCCGAAGGAAAGTTAACCGGAAGTAACGGGGCAAGCTGGCAGTGCGTTGGATTCGTAGCATTAGATGTAAACAAATATTCTGACTGCAAGCCCGCAGATTTGTTACACTATGTTTATTACGGTGGAGACAGCGAAGGCACTTCCTATTATAAAGAAAACTGCGGAAAAACCCTTGAGGATGTAAAACAGTATGTGAATGACAACAACGGCGTCTTGTATGGTGAAAATGTAACGGAAAGTTTTATGGATCAGTTGCTCACCACCGGTCGATCCTTCAGTGGAGTCACCATTGCCACGGTATGGTATGTGACCACACCCACAGAGACCTGGATCAATTATGACGGATACGATTACAGGATTCCCGGGGTATCCGCAGTAGATTATTATGAATATCCCACGGGAACGGTAACTTTTGAACAGAATGAGAACGGCGCAGTGTTCCATTATATTTCCGAAGGTATTACCATTACTACAACTCCGGAACTGGAACAGCATTGGGAAAGCGGCACCGGCAGGGTGACCTATGATGCAACGATCACCATTACGATCCACAGCAATGCCCCGGACAAGGTAAGAATCAATCTGTCCGATGCCATCGGTTATCTGAACGGTACCGTGGCAGGAGGAAATGCGGCAGAGCCCGGAGATACCCTGTACTACAACATAAAGCTGGTAAATGAGAGTAATAAGGAGTATCAGTATGATCCTGCAAAGGCCACGATCGGTACGATCCCGGCAGCGCCTAAGGCAGGAGAGAAAGTAACGGTTCTGTCCAGTGGTTTTGAAGGTTATGAGATCGGTGAAGTGGGAGCGTTCTGTACATTGCCCCGCCGTATTTTAAATGCTCCGTTACGGGATCTCGGAATCACCGCAGGTAAGGTTACGGATGCGATTGTCGGAGAGGCTCTTTTGAAAAAAGGATATGGCAGCGAAGAAATGAAGCCGGAAGAGGTTACGCAGAGCTGCCTGGCACAGTATTACTTAGACTGGTTCAACAATACTTCCAGAGAAGAAGGAAATAAGGTCTACGGCTTTTCAGAACTTACGGCAGAGGAACTGGCAATCCTGACCAACGGAACCGCCGATACCACAGTAGCGGAGAGCTGTTCTGCAGTAGCAGATGCTTTATATTACACGACATATCATAATGTATATACTTTTGACGGTGAAGGTCTGTATGACCGGATGCTGAAAAACGGACAGGAAGGTTCCTATGCAGATACTCGGGTATCCGACCTGTTAAAGGACGGAGAAGTGAAGATCACCACTAACCTTAACGGTGTGTTGGCCAACAACGGCTATCAGATGACCAGATACGGCTTCGGAATGCAGTTTGAATTGTCCAGAGAGCCGGAGGTTACTCCGCCCGTGACTACCAGCCCGGAACCGACTCCCAGTGCTGCTCCGGAGCCTACGCCGACAGGCACACCGGATACCACACCCACGACGCCGACCACTACTCCGACCGCACCCCCGGATACTCCGGACGATTCGGATGATTCCGATACCCCGGATACTCCCGGTACACCGTCTGAGCCGGCAACCCCGGTAACACCTCAGGTGCTTGGTGTAAGACGTCAGCGGGTTGTAAGCATTACCGATGATCCTACACCATTGGCGGACAGAGCAGTCCTGGGAGCTTCCAGAAGACCCAGGACCGGCGATGATTCCAATACATGGAATCGGGGCTTTGCCCTTTCCTTGACAGGGCTGGGAGCATGGCTTATTATTAAGAAGAAGCAATCATAACGAATAAACATATATTTACTATAAACAATCAAGGAAAGAAGAGGTAGAACAAATGAAAAAAAGATGGATGAGTCTTGTTCTGACAGTCATCATGGTGCTGAGCCTTGCAGGCTGCGGCAAGAGTACAGAATTATCCTCTGTAAGCCGTGATCCTGCCACGGATGACGGAACTGTCTGGTTCGATGAAGAGGCAGTGGCACTGGCGGGTTCTGTGAGAAAAGCCGGTATGAGTGAAGCTGAGCTGGCCCGTGCAGATGAACTTCGTGCCATGGCTATCGATGCGTTGGATATTGTAAACGCGAAGAGAGCAGAGAACGGCCTGGCAGCACTGAACTGGAGCAACGGTCTGGAGTCCTGCGCTATGGTAAGAGCAACCGAAGCAGCTTCCAAGTTCTCCCATACCAGACCCAACGGTAAGGACTGGTACACAGTGAACAGTGAACTGATGTGGGGCGAGAATCTGGCGAAGGGCTATGATTCCGCACAGAGTGTAGTAGATGCCTGGATGGCTTCTCCTACACACGCAGCGAATATCCTGGCAGGCGATTTTACCACCTGCAGCATTGCGGTCTATGAGACCAATGGCAAGTTGTATTTTGCCCAGGAGTTCGGCTATTAACAGGGTATTTCTTATCATGAGGGGATAGAGAGATAAATGACAGGAGAGAGTTGATATTCTTAACGGAATATTAACTCTCTTTTTGGGCTTCAAAAGATAGAAAATTTTCCTGAATCATGGTAAAATAAAATCGACATATAAAATTGAGTATCTCTGCAGAAGATCACTGTTCCAAATGAGGGAGATGAATGGAATATCCGGGCGCTGCCGGACAAGTGGTCACTTCACAGAGTACAGGAAAATAAAGCATATAATAAAAATGCAGCGCAGAAATGAGGACATATGAGTACAAAAGCATCACAGAAGGGCACAAAGGGGCAGACACCCGGCATGACGACGATCCGGGAACGTCTGCAGAAGGCAATCAGCAGGTTGGTAGTGTTCTCGATTATTCCGTTGGTCATCCTTACCGTGATCCTGAATCTGTCCAGTACCATGAGAACACTGGAAGGCGATATGCTGGTGGTGGCAGAGATCTCTGCAGACCGTATCAAAGAGGAACTACGGGTGACAACAACGATCGTATCCGAACTCGGATGCAGCTATCAGCTGTCTTCTCCGGTATTTACCCAGGAGCAGAAGCAGCAGTATATCAACCAGCGTGTGGAAGCTTATGGAATGGTCAGAGGCAAGCTGATCGGCTCCAACGGTATCTGTGCTTATGACGGAACCGATTATAGTGACCGTGATTATTTTAAGAGATCCATGCAGGGAGAGGTCGTGGTATCGGATCCCGTGATTGCAAAGACAGACGGTAAGCTCAGCGTTATCATTTCCGCACCTGTATATGCAGACGGAAATAAGAATGGTGATATTGTCGGCGTGGTATTCGTTGTGCCGGATCCGGAGTTCTTAAATGATATTGCTGCGGCAGTCTCTGTCAGTAAGAATTCCGAGTGCTATCTGTTGGGAGAAACGGGTATCACCATTGCTCACTGTGATTCTGCGATTGCCCAGGAGCAGAAGAGCAACATTGAACTGTCTCAGACGGACAGATCTTTGCGGGGAATTGCAAAGGTAGAGCAGAAGATGATGACCGGAGCAACCGGATATGGCACTTATATGAAAGGCGGAACCCTCACAATACAGGCTTATGCACCAATAGAAGGAACCAATGGATGGAGCGTGGCAGTAAATGCACCACTGACAGATTTCCTTGGTTCTACCGTTGTATGTATTGTCATTGGTGTAGCAATAGGTGCTGCAGCTTTATGTTTCAGTGTGCGCAGGGCAAAAAAGATCGGTCAGGCGATCGGTGAACCGGTGGCAAAGTGTACCGAGAGATTACGTCTGTTGGCTGAGGGCGATCTGCATACTCCGGCACCAGTGATCCGGACACAGGATGAGACACAGATCCTGGCAGAGGCTCCCGCCGCATTATCCGGTAACCTGCAGAAAGTGATTGGCGATGCGGATTATCTGTTGGGAGAGATGTCACAGGGCAATTTTGCACTGACTACAGGTTGCGCAGAAGCCTATGTGGGAGACTTTCAGGGACTGTTGGAATCTATCCGTAAGCTGAACCATAAGCTCAGTGAGACACTTAATGAGATCAAGACGGCAGTGGGACAGGTATCTCTGGGGGCAAACCAGATGGCAGATGCTGCCCAGGGACTTGCGGAGGGTGCTACCGACCAGGCCGGTTCCGTAGAGGAACTGCATGCTACCATCACGAATGTAACCGAGATCGTGGAGAAGAATGCCAAGGCACTGGGAGGTTCTTACCAGAAGGCTATGGATTACCAGCAGCAGGCGAAGGACAGCGGAGAGGAAATGAAGGGTCTGACGGATGCCATGCAGCGGATCAACGATACTTCCAGGCAGATCAGCGATATTATCGGTGAGATTGAGGACATCGCATCCCAGACGAATCTGTTGTCCCTGAATGCAGCCATTGAGGCAGCCAGAGCAGGAGAGGCCGGAAGAGGCTTTGCAGTGGTTGCGGATCAGATCCGTAAGCTGGCAGATGACAGTGCACAGTCTGCGGTACATACCAGAGAATTGATTGAGACTTCCCTGCAGGAGATTGAGCATGGCAACCAGATCACGGACAAGACAGCCGAAGCATTGCAGAAGGTCGTGGAAGGCATTGAGGATCTGGCCAACGAGTCCAAGAAAGCCATGGAAGAATCCAAGGCACAGGCAGATGCCATGATGCAGATTGAACAGGGCATTGAACAGATATCCACAGTGGTGCAGAACAACTCTGCGACCGCAGAAGAAACTTCTGCCACCAGTGAGGAATTGTCTGCGCAGGCCACCAACATGAACGAGCTGACCGCAGCATTCCAGTTAAGAGATTAAAATGTACGATGATTCGGTGTAATGAATTCTGAAGATATGACATACAATGCTTAATAGAAACAAGCATTGGAGGCAGCCGTGTTCGAAAAACAGAATATACAGGAAACCGTAAATGAACTGAAAAGTGACGCAGTGAAGGGCCTTACCGATGGTGAGGCCTTTCGTCGTTTACAGCAAAATGGCAGAAATGAAATGAAAGCTGCCAGAAAAAAGACGAAAATACAGCTTTTTCTGGAGCAGTTAAAGGACCCGCTGATCTACATATTATTGATCGCAGCTGTGGTATCCGTCTTTCTGGGGGAGCTCAGTGATGCCGTGATCATCGGCACTGTGGTAGTGGTCAATGCCCTGGTGGGCATGCTGCAGGAGGGAAAAGCCCGAAAGGCACTGGAAGCGTTGAAAAAGCTGACCAGTCCACAGACCATTGTGATCAGGGAAGGTATCCGTCAGGAGATTCCGGCGGCGGAACTGGTGACGGGCGATCTGGTAGACCTGGAGGCAGGGGCACAGGTACCTGCGGATATACGGCTGACCAGAAGCTCCAATCTGCAGGTAGAGGAATCCGCCCTGACCGGAGAATCGGTACCTGTGGAAAAAGATGCGCTGTTTCTGGCAGACTGCAGACACGAGATTCCATTGGCTGAACGGGTCAATATGGTATATATGTCTACTGTGGTGACCCATGGCCACGGAGAAGGAATCGTGACAGCTACGGGCATGGCCACGGAGATCGGCAGGATCGCCTCCATGATCACAGATGCGGAAGAGGAAATGACACCGTTACAGAAACGTCTGGGGGATATGGGAAAGCTTCTGAGTATTTTATCGCTGGGAGTATGTGCGGCATTGTTTCTGCTGGCGGTATTTCAACACAGAAATATTCCGGAAATGCTGCTGGTGGCGATTTCCCTGGCGGTGGCTGCGGTGCCGGAAGGTCTGCCGGCAGTGGTGACGATCTGTCTGGCATTGTCAGTGACCAGAATGGTCAAAGTACATACGATCATCCGCAGACTGCCTTCCGTTGAGACTCTGGGAGCGGTCAGCGTGGTCTGCTCGGATAAGACCGGCACACTGACCCAGAACCGGCTCACGGTGGAAAAATGCTGGTGGTATGATGTGCTGGAGGATGCTGCCGGCAGCAATGGCAGGGGAGAATCCCGATGCGTACAGGAGATGCTCCGGGGAATGCTGTTGTGCAACGATGCTTCCCTGCAGGGAGAGCAACGGATCGGAGATCCAACGGAACTGGCGCTCTTAGACTTCGGAGAGAAGATGGGGATGCATAGAGAACGTCTGGAGAAGCAGTACCCCCGCTATGATGAAAAGCCTTTCGATTCGGACCGGAAGATGATGACGACCTATCACAGAATCCCGAAAAACGGAGGGCATAAGGGAAGCATTGCCTATACGAAGGGGGCACCGGATGTGATCGTACAGCACTGCACTCATATTTTACAGGACGGAAGAAGTGTGCCAATGACAGCCGGACAGAGAAAAAGGATCAGTGAGGTTGTAGAACTCATGAATTCCCTGGCGCTTCGGACACTGGCGGCAGCACAGAGCGGAAACACTCCCGGGTGTGGGGAAGAAGGTATGACATTCCTGGGAATCGTGGGGATGCGTGATCCTGCCAGACCGGAGGCGGAGGAAGCGGTGGAGATTTTCCGCCGTGCAGGTGTATCTACAGTAATGATCACCGGGGATCATGTGGATACCGCCTATGCCATTGCCAGACAGCTGGGGATTGCAGGGCATCGCAGTCAGTGTATTACAGGGGAAGAACTGAATCATCTGGATGATGCTTCTTTTGCCAGGAGGAACAGGAATATCAGGGTTTATGCCAGAGTGACTCCGGCCCAGAAGGTACGGATCGTGAAGGGGCTGCAGCAGAATGGGGAGATTGTGGCCATGACAGGGGATGGTGTGAACGATGCTCCTTCTCTGAAAGCAGCAGATATCGGTGTAGCCATGGGAACTGGCGTGGATGTGGCTAAACAGGCGGCGGACATGATATTGACGGATGATAATTTTGCAACGATTGAAAAGGCAATCGAGGAAGGCAGAGGCGTCTATGAAAACATCCGCAAGTCGGTGATATTTTTACTGTCCTCCAATCTCGGGGAACTGATGACCATGTTCGCAGCAGTGGCTCTGGGGCTGGCTTCCCCTCTAAAATCCAGTCATATACTGTGGATCAATCTGATCACGGATTCCCTTCCGGCGTTGGCACTGGGAGTGGATAAAAATGACGGAAAAAGCCTGATGCGCTGTCCTCCAAGAAAAGCAGCGGAGAGTCTGTTCGCCCGGGGCGGAATGGCCTGTACCTTACTCTATGGAGCGCTGATCACCGGTATCGGTCTGGCGGCATTTCTGGTATTGCCCTGTGGGATCCTGGCAGGCAGGGGAGAACTGTCCTGGAATCTGTCTGACTGGGTGGAGGGACTTCGTGAATTACTGTCCCGGGAAAAAATACTTGCCCGATCCCAGACCTATGCTTTTACAGTACTGGGAATGTGCCAGCTGTATCATGCAGTGGGAATGCGGGATATGCAGAAGTCCGTATTTGCCATGAGACCCTGGGATAATCCGCTGATGGTGTTGGCCTGTGTTATTGGATTTGCGCTGCAGTTTGCGGTAACGGAAGTACCGTTTCTCATCGGAGCGTTCGGAACCTCCCATCTGTCCGGACAGGAATGGCTGCTATTGAATGTACTGGCAGCATTTCCACTACTGGCTCATGAGCTGGTAGTGATGTTACGGAAGTGAGTACGCTTATCCGGGCTTACCGACGATTCAGAACGATAATTCGCCCTATAACTTCAGGCAGATATTCTTGCGTATGCAAGCATCTGCCGAATACCCTGCCTGAAGCTACATGGCTCTGAATAGTCGTAATATTCAGAACCCCATTCGCAAAATCGCATCTCCGATGCTTTCCTTTTGCTCATGTGGTTACTTCGCCACATAAATATAGCCAGAGGATCTTACGAATGCAAGCATTCGATGTTCCTCCGGTTATATTTACGTGGCTCTGAATATTTACAAAAAGTTAACATTTTCCTTGTATGGAGTTTATAGTCAATAGTTACAATAAAATTGACAAATAACTTTCATGGGAGGGCAATGTGATGAAAATTATCAGAAAAACAGCGATTGTTATGCTTCTCTGCCTCTATTTTCTAACATATGGTGTATTGCCGCAGGTACAGGCCGCAGGTAAAGACGCTCCTGTGATCGTGGTAGCGCATCGGGCGGGGGCAAAAGTAGCTCCGGAGAACACGGTGGCGGCCCTGGAACAGGCCATCCGGGATGGAGCGCCTATTGCAGAGATTGATGTGCAGCAGTTGTCGGACGGAACCCTGATCGTTATGCATGACAGTAATTTTAAACGGACCACAGGAGAGGATATCTGCGTATGGGATGCGGAGGCAGATGCTCTCAAAACCCTGGAAGTGGGCAGCGGTTTTTCGGCAGCATACCGGGGAGAACAGATCCCGACACTGGAAGAAATGCTTGCCTGTGCCAGAGGCAGGATCACTCTGATGATCGAACTGAAATATACCGGACAGGAGGATGCACTGGAGGAAAGCGTGCTGACTCTGCTGCAGGACTATGATATGGTGGATGAGTGTATTATAGGCTCCATGAACAAGGGAACCCTGCAGAAAATGAAGGAGCTGGAACCGGGGATTTCAACAGTTTTTATTGCCCATGATCTGGAAGAAGAGGATTATGAGTTGGACTATGCCGACAGCTATAGCATCGAGGGGAGAAATCTTACGGTGGATATGGTAGATGCCATTCATTACTGCGGAAAGTCGGTATACGGGTGGACAGCCAATACTTCCGGTGCCATGCTTCGGATCGTAAACTGTGGGGCGGACGGTGTGATCACGGATGATGTGAGATTATTACAGACATTTTTGAGAGAACAGGCTTGCCGTAAAGCGTTTGCAAGTGTATACTGATTAATTATAATGAGGGGAAGAATACGGAAGCAGGTTGGTGTATATGAGTAAAATATGGGAATTTTTCGAGAATCTGGGTGAATACGTATATGTGGCAGATGCAGAGACTCATGAATTGATATATATGAACAAGAAGACTCTGAAGAGCTATGGATTTCAAAGTCATGAAGAGATCATCGGGTTAAAGTGTTATGAGATATTGCAGGGAAATTCTCTGCCCTGTGGCATGTGTAATAATGAACAGTTAAAGCCGGGTTTTTTTAAGGAATGGGAATATTACAATCCGCTGCTGCGAAGAGAACTTCATATCAAGGACACACTGGTAGAAGAAGACGGGAGAAAATACCGTATGGAAATCGCCATAGATTGCGGCAATCTGAATGAGAGAGGGCACAAATCCGAAGATTACCGTAATATGGAGGCTGCGTTGAATGAAGCCATCCGTGTGGCACAGCGGCAGGAGAGCATGGATCAGACATTGCAGGTGCTGCTGGAATTTGTCGGAAAGAATCTGGAAGCGGGACGGGCCTATATTTTTGAAAAGGATGACCACGATCATGACCACAATACATACGAATGGGTAGCCAAGGGAGTCGCACCGGAAAAGGATACCCTTCAGGATCTACCGCCGGAGATCTGTGCGGAATGGTATCGGAAGTTTGATGAGAATCAGAGTTTTGTCACAGAGAATCTGGAAGAAATGAAAGATGTGGATCCGCAGATGTATGAAGTTCTGGTAAGACAGAATATTCATTCCCTGGTGGTGGTTCCGCTTTATGATGATGGGAAAGTAATCGGCTTCTACGGAGTAGACAATCCTTCGACCAGATATTTTGAATTTGTGTCGGAGATGCTGCAGATCATGGGACACTTTATCGTATCGTCTCTGAAGCAGAGAAATCTGGTACGGGAGCTGGAAGTGATGAGTTATTCGGATCCGCTGACGACATTGGGGAACCGTTATGCCATGGAGAGGTACATTGAGCAGGTGGACCATACCGAGCCCATCGGCGTGGTATACTGTGATATTACAGGATTAAAACTGATCAATGACAGTGAAGGACATTCCGCCGGAGACCGCCTGATCCGCAGGTGCTGTGACTGCCTGAAACGTGTATTTGAAGGAAATGGAATGTTCCGTATCGGCGGAGATGAACTGGTGGTCCTGTGCACCGGAATTTCTGAAAAGGAGCTTTATCAAAAGGTGGAGGAATTAAAAACAGAGCTGGCAGCTCATGATGTCTCCATGGCAGTAGGAGCAGCGGTGAACACTCTGGAAGCCGTGGGAAAGGATCATCTGCTGACGGAGTCCGAGAGACGGATGTATCAGGACAAGGCAGAATACTATCGCAGTACAGGGCTGGACCGCAGAAAGGTCTGAATTCTGAAATATCATTTTAAAAATTTATGTGTTGAGAATTTCTATCAGGCAGTTCCCTTGACGGGAACTGCTTTTTTCTATATTATTTATATAGGTTAGATAAAACTAACTCAGTGACTTTTGGATGGCAGGAGGTGAAGCGCTGATTGAGTCAGGAAACGTGGGAGATCCTGTGTGAAATGGAAGCAGACGATGTGGAACTACAGTTGGCTTTGCAGTGTGCACCGCTGATCACGGGACTTAAGATTTCCAATCTGCTGACGATTTCCCCGGAAGGCTTTACACAGGTGGGAAGGATCGTTGAAGGCAGTGTGCTTTCCCTGTATCCCTTGTTGGAGACAGAGGAGAAAATGGTAATACTGTTGTATCGGGAAGACCGGCTGGAAAAGTATCTGAAAATGCCGCAGGTACAGAAACTGCTGCGGGAGGCAGGGTACGAATCCGATCGACTGGAGGATATTTTGCCGGTATTTTGCGATCGTTATGAAACCTATGCAGAGAGAGGGAAGCCGTTCCCCCACGAACTGGGATTGCTGTTAGGATATCCCCCGGAGGATGTGGAAGGATTTATCAGACATCAGGGGAAGAACAGCCTCTGCACCGGTTATTGGAAAGTATATGCGGATAAAGAAGGAAAACAGAGACTTTTTGAAAAATATGAATATGCCAGGGAAAATTTGATCCAGCTGTTGCATTATGGATTAAAGATGACAGAAATCATAGATATCTGCGGATGTACCGCAGCATAGAAACAGGCACGGAAAGGTGCGGAAGGGAAGGAAAAATAAATGGATAAGATTTATGTAGTATTCTGGACACAGGGTGGTAACACCCAGGCTATGGCAGAGGCCATCGGAGAGGGTATCCGGGAAGCCGGGAAGGAAGCGGAGGTAGTATTTGTGACCGGCGCCAACCTTGACGAACTAAAGGCTGCTCCCAAGTTTGCACTGGGCTGTCCCGCGATGGGAGCGGAAGTCCTGGAGGAATCCGAGATGGAGCCTTTTGTATGTGATGTGGAAGGCTTTGCTTCCGGCAAAAAGATCGCACTGTTCGGTTCCTATGGCTGGGGAGACGGTGAGTGGATGAGAGACTGGACCACCCGTATGGAAGCAGCAGGAGCTACTGTGTTGAACGGTGAGGGCCTGATCTGCCATGAGACACCGGACGAGGATGGCCTGTCAGAGTGTAGAGAACTTGGTATACAGCTGGCAAACGCATAAGGTATCTGAAAGTAAATAAGACAACATAACAAAAAGATTCATTCCCCGGGTGGAGAGTGAATCTTTTTGCTATATGTATGTGCTATGCTTTTTTGCTACCACTTAAATAATAGCGTTCCTGTGCCACGGTCTCGGGAACCGGAATATTACCGTTTTGCAGCTTTCGGGTCAGAACATCCAGATGATGTAAGCCTTGGGCTACCTTGATCTTACGGCGATCCAGAAGATCGGCATACAACGGGTTCTGAGCCAGCGTATTGCAAATATCCTCCGGGAACGGGCAGTAGGTGAACATGATCTGACGGGCTACTTTGTTCAGTCTCGGGGATCCGGCACCTTCGAAGAGCACCCAGATCATATAATCCCTTACGAACATTTCCTTGAAACTGTTCTTGGCACGCTGCAGGCTGGATTTTACCTTTTCCTTGGCCTCTGTACTCAGATCATGGTTCTTGCGGTAGAACTGGATATAATCGAAATATTCACTGGTCAGGGAACTGATGGAGACATCGTTCCAGCGGTTACCCTGGACTCTCTTGCACAGCTCCCAACGGAATTCACCGGTCAGGTGGGTGAAGGTCGTCTTCAGATCCTCCAGATGGAAAATGGAGAAGACCATACGACCGGGGCTGTTACGGCGCTTGCCCTCAATTTCCTGCCACATGACACCGCGGATACCGACGTTGGGCATCAGGATGATGTCCGGCAGATATTCCAGATGAATTGTCTCCTTACCCATGACATCTATGTGCTCCATATCCAGACTTTCTCTATAGAATGCCGTGTAATCTACCCGGCGGATCTCCTCGAGAATCTGGGAGACACGGGAAACGGTGACATAGGAGCTTTCCAGATCCTTCAGCACATCATCTGCGCAGAACAGCGGACAGAAAGTAGTGATCCGCCCGAAGGTAATCTTGTTGACCTGAGGGAACATATTCCGGAGCTCGTAATTGACCTTGGCCATGGGATTGTTCTCCAATGCCTTGAGCTCTGCATCCGTAATATTGCCACCGACCTTTTGTTTGTGAATATAATCGGAATAATCCTGGTCAAATTCGTTCCGGCTGGGAGATTTCTTCCCGCGGAAGATGGCCATCAGCCAGTCATAAAAGGTATAGACACCGATATCGCTGTGATCCGACATAGCTTCTGCTATGCGGTACAGGGTGACTGCATTTTTCAGACCGGCCAGCTCCTCATCCACATAACCGAAATACAGAAACATTTTGACCGGCATGGGAATGTTCGGCTGTTCCAGCGTCTGGGTGAACAGGAGGGAGTAGAGCAGATAAAATTCTTCGGTCAGCTGTCTGCGTAAAAGAGCGACATCCTGATCCTGGGAAGCCCGGTCGGACAGCAGCTTGTAAGCGTGGACATGCTGACGGAAGCTGGTCACGGTATCCAGATCCGAACCGGCGTAATCCAGAATAGTGTTCAGCGATCCGGCAAGCTTGCCAAGGATCTCGGAATCTCCGGAAGAACCTGCCTCAGCGGAATCATTGGATTCCATGAGATTCAGGCTGCTCTGGAAGGTCTGGGATCTGGAGGCAAACAGTTCCTGATCGATGAAGGACAGATCGCCGGCCTTAGAAAGCATACGGTGAATGCGGTCGTAGACCGCCTTGCTGTCTTCATTATCCTGTCCCAGTTTATAGAACAAAGAAGTATAAAAATCAAAAAGATCGTTGCCGGATTCCCGGAAATAGAAGGAACCGACCTGCTGCAGATAGTGGAACTGTTCCTCCAGGCTCTGGTAAGTACGGCGGAAGTCCAGACTTCCCTTACGCAGCATACCAATGGACAGATCCGACTCCTGTACCAGGATCCGGTAATTGTCCGAAGCCAGGATCCTGCTTAAGCCCATGTAATAGCCGTTCAGCCAGATGTCCGGTGAATCATCCCCAAGAAAAGCATTCAGCTCATCGAAATGTTCCAAGGATCTCGCCTGCAGACGGTAACGGCTACACAGTGTATTGTAGGTGGCAATATCATCTGTCAGAGTACGATACAGCTCACTGCAGTTCAATTCCGAAATGGAACTGCGGTTCAGCAGAATATTGATCTGACGGAAACAGGACAGACAGAACAGACGTGCTACGTCCGGGTGCTTCTGTAGAATATCATTCAGGGAATCCAGACTGGTCAGGGGATACGTCAGGATCGTTGTATCCTCCAACGTGGTATAGCCCAGCAGATGGATCTCGGAGCAGATCTCACAGATACTGATCACGTCTCCCTTTCCCAGAGTATAAGAGCCGCCGGGATATGATACATCTACTTTACCGTTGGTAATCAGATGCAATGCAGTCATGGGCTGCCCATAGCTATATATAGTTTTCCCCTTCTCCAATACGATTCCAGCCATTCCAATACCTCGTCTTATCATACAAATATTTAATACACATTATACACCATAATACCAACAATTTTCTACTGTACTTTTGATAGAAATGTGATAAAATAAAACTACATATGTGTCACTTTTACATTGACAGACGAAAAAAGCGATGTTTTCGGTAGAAAACGGTACATGGAAAGGTATATTGGGGTTATGGAACAGAGCAGTGAATACAGAGAGCAGTTGCTGGAATCATATAAGCAGGCAGTGAGGCCGTTACTTCCCTACCTGCCCTGGCTGGAGCAGAGCGCCGGCAAGAGAGCCAGCTCTATCTACAGCGGACAGGATATCGGAGTGAATTCCGTGTCTTTTCCGGTATATGACGGGACTCTCCTGAATTTCGTCAGGGAAGCGACGAAAAGTCCCCTGATGGATCGCAACTATGCCTATGTATACACAAGACACCGGATCCGCACTCATCAGGAGGAGCGGGATATTATTCAGAAAGCAGGATGGAAGGAATGGGATATCCTCAGAGGAATCCTGTCAAAATATGTCTTAGGCGGCAGAACAAAGGGAAATCTGTGGAGCGAGGCGGTATCGGAGCAGATCTTTTATCTGGTACTGAAACAGATGCAGGAGATCATTGAATTCTGGGATAAGACACCGGCGAACGGAAAGCTTTGAGTGGGGAAAGGCAGGATAGATCCATGGGAGAAAAATCAGTACAGAAAAAGCGATATATCGTAGAGAAAGCAAGAGAAGTATTTGTGGAGAAGGGCTTCAAAAAAGTAACGATGAAGGATATTGTAGAGGCCTGCGACATCAGCCGTGGCGGACTCTATTTATATTTTGAGAATACCAGTCAGATCTTCATGGAAGTGCTGCGCATGGAGAGTGAGGAGGCGGATGACGTATTTTCCGACAGTATTACGGAGGATGCTACCGCAGCGGATATCCTGCTTCTGTTTTTAAAGGAGCAGAAGAAAGAGCTTCTGCGCAAGAAGAATACACTGACGCAGGCTACCTATGAATTCTATTTTGAAAACGAACTGCCCAAGAGAGACAATATTTTAAAAAAGCAGTTTGATTCCGCAGTGAAGATCATTGAAAAACTGATCGAGGCAGGTGTGGATAACGGAGAGTTTATCTGCGAGGACTGTGAGGGAACTGCGAGAAATATTATGTTTGTGCTGGAAGGACTGAAGATTTCGGCCCAGACCATCGGCGTGACGGCGGAAGCGGTGGATCGTGAGATCCTGTATCTGTTGCGCGGATTGGGTGTAGAAGATTAATAAGACAACGGGTGATGATGCTTCAGGGAAAGTTTCCTGAAGCATTTTCTGTGTAGAAAAGCTGCAAAGAGATAAAGAGAGGGAAAAGGTAAGTATGACAGAAACGATCATCAGCATGGAACTTCCGGCGGGAGGACATCTGGCAATCCGCAGGAACCGGATCCGTCCGGAGGGAGAAGAACGGAATTTATCCAGAATCAGTCTGGTGTCCGGCATCCACGGGGATGAACTGGAGGGACAGTACATCTGTTATGAGACGGCGCGAAGAGTAAAAGAGCATCCGGAGTATTTGAAAGGAATCGTAGATATCTATCCGGCATTGAATCCGCTGGGAATCGACATGGCCAGCCGGACGGTGCCGAGACTGGATATGGATATGAACCGTATGTTTCCGGGAGACGCATCGGGGGATATGATGGAGCGGATCACGGCAACTGTGGTGGATTCCCTGATCGGATCCGATATTTGTATCGATCTGCACGCCAGTGATATTTTTGTGCGTGAGATCCCACAGGTACGACTCAGTGAAGATTTTGCGGAGGCACTGCTTCCCTATGCGAAAATGACCAATGCCGACATGATCTGGATGAATGCCACTGCCACGGTGCATGAATCGACGCTGGCCCATTCCATGAATCTGCTGGGAGTTCCCACACTGGTGCTGGAGATGGGACAGGGGCATGACATCCACAGATCCTTCGGTAATCAGATCGTGGACGGTATTTTCCACATCATGAGTGAAATGGGGATCTGGACAGGCCCTGAGCCAAAGGTGCAGGAGCCTGCGATATCCAGTGACGGTGAGGTGGAGTTTATCCGCAGCAAGTCAGACGGTGTGTTCCTGCCGCTGATCGAGCACAACCACTATGTGAAAAAAGGAGATCTGATCGGGGAAGTGGTGGATCCATTTGAAGGGACGGTGAAGCAGCAGATCCGTACCGCAAAAGGAGGGCTGTTGTTTACCCTGAGAGCTTATCCGGTGGTCTATGAAGGAGATCTGCTGGCGCGGATCCTGACGGAGTGAAAAGATTATGTTTGAGAGAGATATTTATACCATACATTCGACCTACAGAGAAGATATGCGCATCAAGGGCTTTCAGTTCGGCAAGGGCGAGAAGTCTGCCTGCATCGTTGGCGCAGCCAGAGGCAATGAGATCCAGCAGATGTATATCTGTTCCCAACTGGTGAAGACACTGCGGGAACTGGAAAACAACGGCTGTATCAGTGCCGGCAAACAGATTCTGGTGATTCCTACCATCAATGCCTATTCCGTGAATATCAGCCGCCGCTTTTTCGGTGTCAAGGAAGCGGATATCAATCGGAGTTTTCCGGGAAATGATTACGGGGAGCCGGCGGACCGTCTGACCAATGCGTTGCTTACGGAGATCCGGGACTACGTTTATGGGATCCAGTTTACGTCCTTTTACAGACCGGGAGAATTCGTGCCCCATGTGCGTATGATGGAGACAGGCTATCAGAATACGTCGTTGGCGAATCTGTTCGGACTTCCTTATGTGGTGGTGCGCAAGCCGGTACCCATTGATACCAAGACACTGAATTATAACTGGCAGGATGAGATGACGGCCGCCTTTTCGGTATACACGAATCAGAATACCCAGATCGATGAGGTGAGTGCAAGACAGGCGGTGGCAGCGGTCTTACGTTTCCTGAAACGTATGGGGCTGATCCGGTACGAGAGTCATTCCGGCTATATCAGTCATGTTATATATGAAAAGGATCTGAGTGATGTACCTGCGAACCGGGCGGGAATTTTCCGGGGAAAAGTACATGCGGGAGACGATGTGCGCTATGGAAATGAGATGGCAGAAATTATAGACCCTTACGATGGAACGGTGAGGGAGAAGATTCTGGCCCCCACGGACGGCATCGTATTTTTCGCCCACACGGAGGCCCTGATCTGCGAGAAGGACATCGCTTACCGGCTGATCCACAGACTGCATGAATGACGAACCGTTCAAAAAGGCAGGTAAAATCTATCTAAATTTGTTGTTTTCTGCTATTGTGGGAAAATATAGTATGTTGTATGATACTATTCAGAACCATGTAAATATAATCATATGTACGTCAAAGGCTCGCATTGTAAGGGCATCTGATGATATTTATATGGTGAGATAACCACATGAGCAAAAAGTAAGCATCGCAAGATGTGGTTTTGCGAATGGGGTTCTGAATAGTGTCGCATAGTATAAAATTTCGGAGGAGAGACATGAGCAACGTAAGACGTATCTATGTAGAGAAAAAGGAACCTTATGCCGTCAAGGCAAAAGAGCTGCACGACGAACTGAAAAATTATCTGGGTATCGATGTGGCAAAGGTTCGTGAGTTTATCCGCTATGATGTGGAGAATATTTCGGATGAGGTGTTTGCAAGAGCCTGCAAGACTGTATTTTCCGAGCCTCCCGTAGATGATCTGTATGAAGAGACCATCGAGATTCCTGCGGATGCAAAAGTATTTTCCGTAGAGTTCCTTCCCGGACAGTTCGATCAGAGAGCGGATTCCGCAGTGCAGTGTGTGAAGTTCTTAAAAGAGGACGAAGAACCTGTGATCCGTACCGCTGTGACTTATATGATCGAAGGACAGGTGTCCGACGAAGAATTTTCCAAGATCAAATCTTACTGTATCAACCCTGTAGATTCCAGAGAGACCGGCATGGAGAAGCCGGATACTCTGATCACGGTGTATGATGATCCCGCTGATGTTGCTGTTTTTGACGGCTTCAGAGATATGGACGAGAGCAGTTTAAAAGCTCTGTATGAATCTCTGGGACTTGCCATGACCTTCAAAGATTTCCTGCATATCCAGAAATATTTCCATGATGATGAGAAGAGAGATCCTTCTATGACGGAGATCCGTGTACTGGATACCTATTGGTCTGATCACTGCCGTCACACCACTTTTTCCACCGAGCTGACCGATGTGGAATTCGGTGAGGGTTATTATCGTTCTCCCTTAGAGACCACTTACCAGAGCTATCTGGATACCAGAGAAGAGATCTTCAAAGGCAGAGAGGACAAGTTCGTCTGCCTGATGGATCTGGCACTGATGGCCATGAGAAAGCTGAAAAAAGACGGCAAACTGGATGACATGGAAGAATCCGATGAGATCAATGCCTGCTCCGTAGTGGTTCCTGTGGAGATGGATTACGGCGACCATAGAGAGACCGAGGAGTGGCTGGTATTTTTCAAAAACGAGACCCACAACCATCCTACAGAGATCGAGCCTTTCGGTGGTGCTGCCACCTGTCTGGGCGGTGCCATCCGTGATCCCCTGTCCGGCCGTGGCTATGTATATCAGGCAATGCGTGTCACCGGTGCTGCGGATCCTACCGTTCCTGTATCCGAGACTTTGCACGGCAAGCTCTCCCAGAAGAAGCTGGTAAGAGGCGCAGCCAGTGGCTATTCCTCTTATGGTAACCAGATCGGTCTGGCTACCGGCTTTGTAAAAGAGATCTATCATCCTTCTTATGTGGCAAAGCGTATGGAGATCGGTGCCGTTATGGGCGCAGCTCCCCGCAGGAATGTTATCCGTGAGACCTCTGATCCCGGCGATATCATCATCCTGTTAGGCGGACGTACTGGACGTGACGGCTGCGGCGGTGCGACCGGATCCTCCAAGGTACATACCGATACTTCCATCGAGACCTGTGGTGCTGAGGTACAGAAGGGTAATGCACCGACCGAGCGTAAGATCCAGAGACTGTTCCGTCGTGAGGAAGTCAGCCGTCTGATCAAAAAATGTAACGACTTTGGTGCCGGCGGTGTCTCCGTTGCCATCGGTGAGCTGGCAGACGGTCTGACCGTAGATCTGGACAAGGTACCCAAGAAATATGCCGGACTGGATGGCACGGAACTGGCAATCTCCGAGTCTCAGGAGCGTATGGCAGTGGTAGTAGATCCTAAGGATGTAGATACTTTTCTGGGCTATGCAAAGGAAGAGAACCTGGAGGCTGTTCCCGTAGCAGTTGTTACTGAGGAACCCAGACTGGTACTGAACTGGAGAGGCAAGCCCATCGTGGATCTGAAGAGAGCTTTCCTGGATACCAACGGTGCCCATCAGGAGACCAAAGTAAAAGTAGATATTCCTTCCGAAGAAGAGAATTATTTTGATAAATGGGCTGTTCCCGCTGTAGGTGAGAAACTGGAAGAGGGCGATGTGAAGGGTGCCTGGGTGGCACTGTTAAATGACCTCAATGTATGTTCCCAGAAGGGTCTGGTAGAGATGTTCGACTCCTCCATTGGTGCCGGCAGTGTATTGATGCCCTACGGTGGAAAATATCAGCTGACTGAGACCCAGACCATGGTAGCCAAACTGCCTGTACTGGAAGGGAAGACCGATACCGTGACCATGATGAGTTACGGCTTCGATCCGTATCTGTCCTCCTGGAGTCCTTACCACGGAGCTGTCTACGCAGTGACAGAGTCCATGGCGAAAATCGTGGCTTCCGGCGGTGATTTCAGCAAGATCCGCTTTACCTTCCAGGAGTACTTCCGCAGAATGACCAGCGATCCTGAGCGTTGGAGCCAGCCTTTCGCAGCACTGTTAGGCGCCTACGATGCACAGATCGGGTTCGGGCTGCCCTCCATCGGTGGTAAGGACAGTATGTCCGGTACTTTCAATGATATTGATGTACCTCCCACACTGGTATCTTTTGCAGTGGACGTGGCAAAATATGGCGATATTATTACTCCGGAACTGAAGACCCCCGGCAATAAGCTGGTACGTTTTTCTATTAATAAAGACGATTTCGACATTCCGATGTATGAGAATGTGGCAGAATTATATGGCAAGATCCACGAACTGACCGAAAATGGTACGATCGTATCCGCTTATGCTCTGGATTCCAAGGGTGTGGCAGCAGCTGTAGCAAAGATGGCCTTCGGTAACAAGCTGGGTGTGAAGATCGACGATGAGGTAACCACAGACGACCTGTTTGACAACGGACTGGGCGATATTCTGGCAGAGATCCCCGCAGACAAGATGGCTGCACTGGAAGAGAAGGAACTGGATTACACCGTGATCGGTACCGTGACCGAGGAGCCTGTATTCGTATATGGTGATGTGAAGATCACCATGGAAGAGGCACTTGTTTCCTGGACTTCCAAGCTGGAGAAGGTATTCCCCACCAAGGCAGTGAAGGGTACCGAGGCAGTGGCAAGCAATGTTTACAAGGCAGACAGTATTTATGTATGTAAGCACAAGATCGCAAAGCCTACCGTATTCATTCCGGTATTCCCCGGAACCAACTGTGAATACGACAGCACCAAGGCGTTTGAACGTGCCGGAGCCCATGTGGAGACAAGAGTGTTCCGTAACATGACCGCAGAGGATATCCGCGAATCCGTAGAGGAATTCGAGAAGTCCATTGCACAGGCACAGATCATCATGTTCCCCGGCGGCTTTTCCGCAGGTGATGAGCCTGACGGCAGCGCGAAGTTTTTTGCAACAGCATTCCAGAATGAGAAGCTGAAGGAAGCGGTCATGAAGCTGTTAAATGAGAGAGACGGACTGGCACTGGGTATCTGTAACGGATTTCAGGCTCTGATCAAGCTGGGACTGGTTCCTTACGGCGAAATCACCGGTCAGAAGGAGGATTCACCTACCCTGACCTTCAATACCATCAACCGTCATATCTCCAAGATGGTATACACCAAAGTCGTATCCAACAAGTCTCCCTGGTTACAGGGCGCTACACTGGGTGCTACCTACTGCAATCCCGCATCCCACGGAGAGGGCCGTTTCGTAGCACCGAAAGAGTGGATCGACAAGCTCTTTGCTAACGGACAGGTCGCTACTCAGTACGCTGATCAGAACGGTAATGTATCCATGGATGAGGAATACAATGTCAACGGTTCCTACTGTGCGATCGAGGGTATCACATCCCCCGATGGCAGATGCCTCGGTAAGATGGCACACTCCGAGAGAAGAGATACCGCTGTGGCCATGAACATCTATGGCGAGCAGGATATGAAGATCTTTGAATCCGGGGTACAGTACTTTAAGTAAATTGAGAGTTAGTTAAATACATTGGCAAAATCCACGAAC
>ULVL01046623.1_pt1 | contig 21464 bp, 10 predicted proteins | sample 1959381 | NCBI WGS metagenome assembly ULVL01 (sample SAMEA4835785, study PRJEB28245) | human gut metagenome | biome: gut microbiome; material: fecal sample | place: Denmark | collected 2008
TAGAAAAGATACTAAAAATAGTAATTAGGCAAGTATTGATGATATATATGGTATATTCTGCACAAAAATGAATGTTGCATTTGCATATATTGCACAATTTTAAAACTTGCTTTATATATTTTTAACAATTTTTAGTGTGATTATTTGTGAATATAAATGACTGATTATGATTGACAATGACGGATTATGAAAATATAATTATACTACAAGTTAAATAAATGTTGAAATGTTTAATACAGTAATTTGAAAATGAGCATTAAATAAATGGCTTATAAAATAAGTCTTTGAATAGTTTCATAAACAGGGGGGATTAGATGCTGGCGGAAGATAGATGTAAAAAAATACTCGATATATTAGATTCGATGGGAAGTGTGACTGTTCAGCAGCTTATGGATGAGCTTGATATATCTGAGTCAACAATCAGGCGTGATCTGGTTGCAATGGACAAGAAGGGTTATCTCACCAAGGTACATGGTGGTGCGATTGCAAATAATACGAATATCCATACTCAGGATGAGAAGGTTATCAACAGGCTTAAGCAGAATCGCAGCGAAAAGGAACAGATTGCCAGATATGCGGCATCACTTATTGTGGATAATGATTTTGTTTATATAGATGCCGGTACTACAACGGCAGTCATGATTGATTATATTACTGCAAAGAATGTGGTTTTTGTTACAAACTCTCTGACTAATGCCAAGAGAATTTCCGATAGGGGATATACAGTATATATTCTGGGTGGCGAGTTCAAGTCTACTACTGAGGCTATTGTCGGAGATGAGGCCGTTGTGACGCTCGATAAATACAATTTTACGAAGGGCTTCTGGGGAACTAACGGAATTACTGTGAAGAATGGATTTACGACTCCGGAGATAAAGGAGGCCATGATTAAAAAGAAATCCATGGAGAATAGCAAGGAGAAATACATTCTTGCGGATGACAGTAAGTTTTCACAGGTATCAAGTATCAAGTTTGCTGATTTTAAAGATGCTGTAATTATTACTAATGCACTAAGCAATGACAACTATAAGAAATACAAAAATATTAAGGAGGTCTAACATGATTTATACAGTTACTTTTAATCCATCATTAGATTATATAGTTGATGTAACAGATTTTAAGACAGGAGTGGTCAATAGAACGACTGGAGAGAAGATTTTTGCAGGTGGTAAGGGCATCAATGTTTCCATGGTTCTTAAGAATCTTGGAATGAGCAATACTTCACTTGGTTTTACAGCGGGTTTTACAGGAAATGAAATTAAAAGACTTCTAGGAAAAAAAGGTGTTGATACTGATTTTATAGAGGTGGAGGATGGTATTTCACGTATCAATGTGAAGCTTCGCTCAAATGAGGAATCCGAGATTAATGGTCAGGGACCGGTAATCACTGAGGACAACATTAAAAAACTTTATGAGAAGCTTGACTGCTTAAAGGAGTCTGATGTGCTTGTGCTCGCAGGAAGTATTCCTGATGTAATGCCTTCATCAATGTATATGGATATCATGAAGCATCTTGAGGGCCGTGGAATAAATATTGTGGTTGATGCGACGAGAAATCTGCTCACAAATGTGCTTGCGTATAAGCCGTTCCTCATTAAGCCAAACAATCATGAACTCGGTGAGATATTCGGTGTTGAGATTACAGACAAGGACGATGTGATAAAATATGCAAAGAAGCTTCAGGAGCAGGGCGCAAGAAACGTGCTTGTTTCTATGGCAGGTGACGGAGCAGTGCTTGTGACCGAGGATGGACAGGAATTTAAGGCACAGGCTCCTAAAGGAAAGCTCAAAAACTCTGTAGGCGCAGGTGATTCGATGGTAGCCGGATTTGTTTACGGATACCTCAAATCAAATGATTATAAGCAGGCATTTATTTATGGTGTATGTACAGGAAGTGCAAGTGCATTTTCTGAGGAGCTTGCTACAAAGTCTGAGGTTGAAGCACTTATTGATAAATGGGAGAGTTCTTCCAATTAAACAACGGTATCAAAAAGGTTGATATAAATAATTAATATATTCTATTAGGAGGAATGATGTATGACAATCAGGGATTTATTGGCAGCTGAGAGTATCAATTTAAATGGTACGCCTGCCGGAAAAACCGAAGCATTGAATCAGTGTATTGATTTGATGGCAAAAAGTGGCAAAATATCCGATGTGGAGAAGTATCGCAAGGGTGTTTTTGCAAGAGAGGAGGAAGGCACAACAGGAATTGGAATGGGTATAGCAATTCCTCATTGCAAGTCTGATGCTGTTACTAAAGCAGGTCTTGCGGCAATGGTTGTAAAGGATGGGGTTGACTTTGAATCACTCGATGGTACACCTGCAAAGATTATTTTCCTTATCGCTGCACCAAACACAGAGGATAATGTGCATCTTCAGGTGCTTAGCAAGCTCTCTGTTATGCTGATGGACGAGCAGTTTACAAATTCTCTTATCAATGCCGGTTCAGTTGATGAGTTTTTAAATATCATCGATAGCGCTGAAAAAGCAAAGGATGAGAAAGAGGCTGCCAAAGAGGCAAAGGCGAAAGAGCCTGCTGAGGTGAAGAAGGACGATGTATTTATCGTTGCAGTAACAGCCTGTCCTACAGGAATTGCCCATACTTATATGGCTGCTGAGGCTATCGAGAAAAAAGCCAAGGAGCTTGGATATCAGGTAAAGGTTGAGACAAGAGGCTCAGGCGGAGCCAAAAATGTGCTCACAGATGATGAAATCGCAAAGGCTGCAGGAGTTATAGTTGCCTGTGATACAAATGTACCTACAGACCGCTTTGACGGAAAGAAGGTTATTGAGTGTCAGGTTTCTGACGGAATCAATAAGGCAGAAGAGCTTATAAAGAGAATTGCTTCCGGTGATGCTCCTGTATTTAAGGCATCAGGTAAAAAGGAGGCTTCACATTCATCAGTTGGTGGAAAGGAGAGCGTTGGACATCAGATTTATAAGCACCTGATGAATGGTGTTTCACATATGCTTCCATTCGTAGTTGGTGGTGGTATTCTTATCGCAATCGCATTCCTTATCGATGGATTCAGTGTTGACCTTAATTCACTGCCGGCTGACCAGAGAGCAAATTTTGGTACTATTACACAGGCCGCAGCACTGTTTAAGGGAATCGGTGGAACAGCATTTGGATTTATGCTTCCTATCCTTGCAGGCTTTATCGCTATGAGTATTGCTGACCGTCCTGGTCTTGCAGTTGGTTTTGTAGGTGGTTCAATCGCAGCAAACGGTACATCAGGCTTCCTTGGAGCACTTGTAGCAGGTTTCGTAGCAGGATATATTGTGCTCCTCTTAAAGAAGGTATTTTCTAAACTTCCGGAGAGTCTTGATGGTATGAAGCCGGTTCTGCTTTATCCGCTGCTTGGTATATTCCTGGTAGGCGTTATAATGCAGTTTGTAGTTGAGCCTCCAATCGGAGCTTTAAATACAGCTATCAACAATGGTCTTAATGGACTTAACGGTGCAAGCGCAGTAGTGCTCGGAGTACTTCTCGGAGGAATGATGTCAGTAGATATGGGTGGCCCTGTAAACAAAGCCGCTTATGTATTTGGTACAGCTTCAATCGCTGCCGGAAACTACAATATCATGGCAGCAGTTATGATTGGCGGTATGGTTCCACCAATCGCAATCGCTCTTGCAACAATCTTCTTCAAGAACAAGTTCACAGCAGAGGAGAGAAAGGCAGGACCTACAAACTTTATCATGGGATTATCATTTATCACAGAGGGTGCAATCCCATTCGCAGCATCTGATCCGCTTCATGTCCTTCCGGCATGTGTAGTCGGTTCAGCAGTGGCAGGTGGACTTTCAATGGCATTTGGATGTACACTCATGGCACCTCACGGAGGAATCTTCGTAGTACCTACAATCGGAAATCCGTTAATGTATCTTGTTGCATTAGTAATCGGATCTTTCATTGCATGTGGATTACTCGGATTACTCAAAAAGAAAGTAAGTGAATAAGCAATCCTCAATTATCATTTTTTAATCCAACCTATAAACTAATCAACAAAGGCACTGCTTCGGCGGTGCCTTTGTTGTTATGTTGTGTATTAAAAATTAAAAGTATAAACATTCTCTGAAATAACAGCCTCATGCCTTGACGAGTGAATTTTCGAAGCATAAAGTATTATTAAGATGTAACTATTCAGAAAATAAACATTAGTAAACAGTGAGGCATAAAATGGGCAAGGTTATAGGTATAGATTTAGGAACAACAAACAGCTGTGTGGCAGTATTGGAGAACAATCAGCCGGTAGTCATAACTAACAGCGAGGGTCAGAGAACAACTCCGTCTGTAGTGGCTTTTACAAAAAATGGAGAGCGACTGGTTGGCGAGGCTGCAAAGAGGCAGGCAGCAGTCAATGTGGACAGGACATTTTTCTCAATAAAGAGACAGATGGGAAGCGATTTCAGGGCAAAAGTGGACGGAAAGCTGTATTCAGCTCCTGAGATTTCTTCTATGATTCTCAGAAAGCTGAAAAAGGATGCAGAGGACTATATCGGTGAGACTGTAACTGACGCTGTAATCACAGTTCCTGCATATTTTTCGGATGCGCAGAGGCAGGCAACTAAGGATGCAGGAAGGATTGCTGGGCTTAATGTGCTTCGAATCATAAATGAGCCAACCTCTGCGGCACTCGCATATGGACTGGACCACGGACAGCAGCAGAAAATTCTTGTCTACGACCTCGGAGGAGGAACCTTCGATGTGTCTGTTATCGAAATAGGGGACAATCTGATAGAAGTGCTTGCCACAGCCGGTGATAATCATCTGGGTGGAGATGATTTTGATGAGAGAATCACGAATTATCTTGTCACAGAGTTTTACAGACAGCAGAATGTGGATCTGAGAAAGGATAATACTGCTATGCAGCGTGTCAGGGAGGAGGCTGAGAAGGCAAAAAAGGTGCTTTCATCCTCATCCTCAACCACTATCAACCTGCCGTTTATCACCACTGTAAAGGGACAGCCGGTCCACATGGAGATGAACCTCACAAGGGCTGAGTTTAATGAGATAACAAAGGATCTGGTGGAGAGAACGGCCATTCCGGTAAATCAGGCACTTTCAGATGCGGGGATTTGTGCAGCGGAGCTTGGAATGGTGCTGTTGGTAGGAGGCTCTACACGTGTGCCGGCTGTTGTTGAGGAGGTCAGAAGAATTACAGGAAAAGAGCCTTCACACAACCTAAATCCTGATGAGTGCGTGGCACTCGGTGCAGCAGTACAGGGTGGCAAGCTCGGTGGAGCAATTGTCGCAGGCAGCAGTGCGGCAGAGATTATACTGATGGATGTCACACCGCTTTCACTCGGAATTGAGACAGTTGGTGGTGTCTCAACCAAAATTATTGACAGAAATACGACTATTCCTACGAGATACAGCCAGATTTTTACAACTGCAGGAAGCTTCCAGACCTCTGTGGATATAAAGGTACTGCAGGGTGAGAGGCAGTTTGCAAGGGACAATAAGCTGATTGGAAATTTCAGGCTAAAGGGCATCAAACCGGCTCCGGCAGGTGTGCCGCAGATAGAGGTGACGTTTGATATAGATGCAAACGGCATTGTGCAGGTTTCTGCAAAGGACCTGGGCACAGGAAAGCATCAGGAGATTACGATTACCGCAAGCTCAAATTTGTCTGATTCTGAGATTGAGCAGGCAATCCGCGAGGCACAGGAGTATGAGGCAACAGACGGACAGAGAAAGGCTTATATTGATGCAAGAAGTGAGGCTGATACGCTTGTGCGACAGGTGGAAAATGTCATGGCTGACAAGGAAAAAAGAAAGGCTATGGACAGTGCACAGAAAAAGAGTGTGAAATCGTCACTTTCATATGTGAAGAAGCTTATTTCAAGGACAAAGCCCGGAAATGTGAGTGAAGAGCAGGCCGCAGAGATAAAGCATGCGGCAGACGAGCTGAGAAATGCGGCAGCGGGATTGATTTAATTATAGTAACTACTATTATTCATTTGGCTATTTACGAGAAGCGGATTTTCATATAAAATATGGGTAAGTGGTGAGTATTCAGAAACACCCTGAATAGTTATAATGTTAATTTAAATCCGAGGAAATAGAAAATGAATGCGAACGATAAAACAGAAAAGGTACTAAGAGAAATTCATATCATGCTCTCAAAGGCGGAGCCGTATAAGCCGGAGCCGAGCAGGGTGATCATAAACAAGCAGCAAATGATAGATTTACTTGCTGAGCTGAATAAGTGTATATATGCAATGCAGGATGAGTATGAGCTTACTGAGCAGAGTCGCAATCACGCAGAGAGAGAGTTCAGAAAGAAGGGGGATCAGATAGTCTGGGATGCAAGCAGAAAGGCTGAGGATGTGTATGCAGCATCGGTTATCTATACGGATGAGGCGCTTTCAAGAGTGCGTGATATCATCAATGATACCAACGAGTCACTTGAAAAGCTGTGCAAGAATATGAAGGATAAGATTGCAGAACAGGAGAAGATAGTTAAAACTAACCAGTATGAGCTCAAGGGCCAGCTTCAGGATTTGTCCGATACGGAGAAGTATCTTAAGATTATCGATGACAGAAATAAGGAGATAGAACGTCAGAAAAATGCAGGTAAGCCAGTAGAGGAGCGTACTATTGACAAGGAAGAGAAGTCTATCTATGCAAACAGACAGACTGAAATCAAGGTAAATATGGATTATATCAGAAAACTGGGACTTGCTGAGGGCGAGGACCTGGGAGATGGTGTAGTGGGTGAAGTGAAGCTTGCAGACGATACACCTGATGCCGGATTAAATCATGGCAATGATAAGGATGAAGCCAAGGATGCCGGCTCAAAATCGTCTGTTGATGAGGATTATAAGGCAATAAGCAGAAAAGCCGGCAATCCACCTGTTATCAACACAATGGAAGGGAAGGAGCTCACAGCCGGCATCCACAGAATGTGGCAGAGCATCACCGGAAATAAAGGGAAATGAAACACGCCTATGTAATATAAAGCAGCAGTTCAAAACAGAACGGCTGCTTTTTGGCTTATATTTAAAAGTAGGTAATATTAAGCAGATTTTAAGAAAAACAAAGTGGATAATCTGATAAAATATAGCTGACTAACGGCAGGAGAAGGTTTCTAATCAAAATTCATAGAAGGAGGATAACATGACAATATTAGTTTGTGATGACGACAAGGAAATAGTTGAGGCAATTGAGATTTACCTGATGCAGGAGGGCTACGACGTGGAGAAGGCTTACGATGGCATACAGGCGGTTGAAATTATGAAGAATAAAAAAATAGACCTCATGATAATAGATGTCATGATGCCAAAGCTCGACGGAATAAGAGCTACTCTGCAGATACGAAAGGAAAGCAGGGTGCCGATAATCATTCTCTCGGCAAAGACAGAGGATGCTGACAAGATTTTAGGCCTCAATGTGGGAGCTGATGATTATGTTACAAAGCCTTTTAATCCGCTTGAGCTTGTGGCAAGAGTAAAGTCACAGCTTCGCAGATACACCACTCTGTCGAGCAATGATGCAGCCGGAGACAAGGTTTATGAAGCCGGAGGCCTTTTGGTAAATGATGATTTAAAAAAGGTGACTGTGGATGGCGAGGAGGTAAAGCTCACACCGATTGAGTACAATATCCTGCTTTTACTCCTTAAAAATAAGGGAAAGGTCTACTCAATAAACGAAATATATGAGAGTATATGGAACGAGGAGGCGATAGGCGCCGATAATACAGTTGCCGTGCACATCAGACATATCAGGGAAAAAATAGAGATAAATCCTAAAGAGCCGCGATATCTGAAAGTGGTCTGGGGAGTAGGCTATAAGATAGAGGACAACAAATGAAGCAGTATACAATAGGAAAAAAAGCAGCGGTCATAGTTTTACATCAGCTATGCATGATACTTATGGTGACAGGAGTGTTTGCCACAGGCTATGCATTCAGGCACGATACTCATGAAAATATTGATATATATACACTAATATCGCTTGCGGGCCTGGTAGGCAGCTTTGTGAGCCTGGCATATATGGCAAACGTGGCAGGCAGAAAATCAGAGGATGATTACACAATATACTATTTACCGATTGACAAGGTATACTCTGATGTGATGCTAGTGATATTTACACTGCTCATGGTATTTATGGGAAAAGTGATTTCAGGCGTAAAAAACCAGCATTTTGACTATGCATCACTCATTATGACGGCCGGCACATTTACTTTTTTGTTTGATCTGGCTTTTATTATTTTATACCAGAGCATTGTAAGGAAGATAAAAGGCAATATACTTTGCACACACAGCCTGATGTACAAGGGATATGAGCTTTTTAAAAGAGTTATTGAGAAAAAGGATATCCACACACAAAAAACCAAAGAGATAATGCGCATACAGGAGGCACTTGAAGCTATTTCGGAAGGAGCGCTTGACACTACACTCAATGTTAATGAGTTTCATGGGCAGCAGAAAAAGGTGGCGGAGGCTGTCAACCATATACGCCAGGGTCTTATGAGCTCGGTAAATGAGAGTCTTAAAAATGAAAAATTAAAGGCTGATTTAATAACAAACGTATCACATGATATAAAGACACCTCTGACTTCAATAGTCAACTATGTTGACCTGCTTAAGAGGGAAAATCTGGAAAATGAAAATGCTAAATACTATATACATGTGCTGGAGGAAAAGTCACAGCGCTTAAAGCAGCTTACAGAGGATTTGGTAGAGACATCAAAGATTACCTCGGGAAATGTGAAGCTCAATATGCAAAAGCTTGATCTGGTTGAGCTTTTATACCAGACCGGAGGTGAATTCAATGAGCGATTTGAGTCGAGAAATCTGACAATAGTTACAAAAATTCCATCAGAACAGATATTTATCTATGCGGATGGACGTCAGCTTTACCGCTCTATTGAAAATCTGTATACTAATGCCGCAAAATATGCACTGGAAAATACCAGAGTGTATGTAGAGCTTGAAAAGGCAGATACAAAGGCAGTTTTTACAATAAAGAATGTGTCTAAGAACGAGCTTGACATAGTAAGCAACGGAAATGTGGACCTGACAGAGCGTTTTGTGAGGGGAGAGAGGTCGAGAACCACTGAAGGAAGTGGACTTGGACTTTCGATTGCAAAGAATCTGACCCATTTGATGGGAGGAAAATTCGAAATTAAGGTAGATGGTGATTTATTTATTGCCACAATTACCTATAATATTATATAATAGTAAATAAAAGAATTTTGAAATACACATACGGAGGTAGAATAAGTGAAATTATATGAAAACGGTGCTTACCTTTTAAACGGTAAGGAAGTAATAATTGATGGACCAAAAGCTCAGGCAGCTGTCAAAAGCAAGACCGGCATGGACATCGACAAACAGACAGCTAAGCAGGCGACAATTGCTTACGGTATTTTAAAGGAGCACAATACATCCGGCAATATGGACAAGCTTCAGATTAAGTTTGATAAGCTTACATCGCATGATATCACATTTGTAGGTATCATTCAGACAGCAAGAGCTTCAGGACTTGAGAAATTCCCTATCCCGTATGTACTTACAAACTGTCACAACAGCCTTTGTGCAGTTGGTGGAACAATCAATGAGGATGACCACATGTTTGGTCTCACATGTGCAAAGAAGTACGGCGGAATCTATGTACCACCTCATCAGGCAGTTATCCATCAGTTTGCACGAGAGATGCTTGCCGGCGGCGGAAAAATGATACTTGGTTCTGATTCACATACACGCTATGGTGCACTTGGTACTATGGCAGTCGGCGAGGGTGGACCTGAGCTTGTTAAGCAGCTTCTCGAACAGACATATGATATTGATATGCCTGAGGTAGTAGGTATTTACCTGACAGGAGAGCCAATCAAGGGCGTTGGACCACAGGATGTCGCACTTGCAATTATCGGAGAGGTATTCGGAAATGGCTTCGTAAAGAACAAAGTTATGGAGTTTGTAGGACCGGGTGTGTCTAATCTGAGCGTTGACTTCCGTATAGGTGTCGATGTTATGACAACAGAGACTACATGTCTTTCTTCTATCTGGAGAACAGATGACCAGGTTAAGGAATTCTTTGAGATTCACGGTAGGGCTGAGGACCACAAGGAGCTTAATCCGGGTGAGGTGGCTTACTACGACAGATTTATTGAGATTGATTTAAGCCAGATCCGCCCAATGATAGCTATGCCATTCCACCCAAGCAATACTTACACTATCGATGAGCTCAATGCAAACCTCATGGATATTCTCGATGACTGTGAGAAGAGAGCTGAGGTAAGCTTTGACGGCAAGGTGAAGCTTGATTTAAAGAGTAAAGTAAGAGACGGAAAACTGTATGTAGACCAGGGAATCATCGCAGGCTGTGCAGGCGGTGGATTTGAGAATATCTGCGATGCGGCTGACATATTAAACGGACATTCAATAGGAGCAGACGAGTTTACACTGAGTGTTTACCCGGCATCTACTCCAATATACATGGAGCTTGTGAAAAACGGAGCTGTAGCAAAGCTTCTTGAGACAGGTGCAATCGTAAAGACTGCTTTCTGCGGACCTTGCTTTGGTGCAGGAGATACACCGGCCAACAACGCATTCTCTATCCGTCATTCAACAAGAAACTTCCCTAACAGAGAGGGTTCTAAGGTACAGAACGGACAGATCAGCTCAGTGGCACTCATGGATGCACGTTCAATCGCTGCAACAGCAGCAAACAAGGGCTTCCTTACATCAGCAGCGGATATTGATGTCAACTTTACAAAGCCTAAATATTTCTTTGACAAGACTATATATGAGAACCGTGTATTTGACAGCCATGGAGTGGCAGATCCTTCAGTTGAAATCCAGTTCGGACCAAACATCAAGGACTGGCCGGCAATGAGCGCGCTTCCTGAGAATATGCTCCTTAAGGTGGTTTCAGAGATTCATGATCCTGTTACTACAACAGATGAGCTCATTCCTTCAGGAGAGACATCATCATATCGTTCAAACCCTCTTGGCCTTGCAGAGTTCGCACTTTCAAGAAAGGATCCTGAGTATGTAGGCAGAGCAAAGGAAATCCAGAAGGCCCAGAAGGCTATAGAGAGTGGTGAGTGCGCAGGAAAGGCTGTTCCTGAGGTTGCTGAAATCATGGGAGTAGTAAAGAAAAAATTCCCTGAGGCAAGCCATGAGAATATGGGCTTCGGAAGCACAATTTTTGCTGTTAAGCCGGGTGACGGCTCAGCAAGAGAGCAGGCTGCAAGCTGCCAGAAGGTACTCGGAGGCTGGGCAAATATCGCAAACGAGTATGCCACAAAGAGATATCGTTCAAACCTTATCAACTGGGGAATGCTCCCATTCATCATCGATGAGGGAGAGCTTCCGTTCCACAATCTCGACTATATCTTCCTTCCGGGAATCAAGAAGGAAATCGAGGATGCAAAGACGGAGTTTGAGGCATATGTTGTCAAGGATGGTGAATTAAAGCCATTTACACTGAAGATGGGTGAGCTCACAGATGATGAAAGAGAGATAATATTAAAGGGATGTCTCATCAACTATAACCGTAAATAAGGAGAGTCTAATCCGATGGAAGAAACCAGAAAAGCTGGTAAAAAATCAAACATTGAGATAAATGCAGATAAGGGTGCGAAGCAGAATTCGCACCCGGGGCGTGAGGAATGGCCACATCTGATCAGAATAGGTGTCATGGTATTTGTCACGTTTGCAGTCAGTATACTGTTTTTCTTTGCACTGTACAGATTTGAGGGCTTTGCAGGCATATGGAGCAAGCTGCTTGCGGCAGCAATGCCCATTATAATGGGACTTGTGCTTGCATACCTGATGAATCCTGTCATGCTGTGTCTGGAAAGATGCTTTAAAAAGCTTCTTTCCAAAAAGATGAAAAGCGAAAGCAAGCTGCGAAAGGTTTCAAGAGCTCTTGCAATCACAGGCTCGGTTATTATTCTTGTAGCGATTATTTCGCTCCTCATTGCGGCTATTGTGCCTTCTGTCATAGCAAGTATATCAGGACTTATTAAGACACTGCCAAATGACGTTGCGGCATTCATCAACATGATAAAGAACGGCAATTTCGGAGGCAGCAAAATAGCTGAGCTCGCGAGCACATGTTTACAGAATACAACCGACTACATTGAGAATTATGCCACAGAAAAGATAATTCCTGAGGCACAGAAGTATGTTGCACAGATTACAACCGGTGTGATTTCGGTAGTCAGAGGTTTACTCAATTTCATTATCGGAATAATCGTGATGGTCTATGTGATGAGTATTCAGGAGACTCTCGCAGGACAGAGTAAAAAGATAATATATGCTGTCTGCAAGCCAAAGACAGGCAATATCATCATTGAGACGATCAGAAAGACAAATGAGATTTTTGGAGGCTTCATAAGCGGTAAGATTATAGATTCACTGATTATAGGTGTGATTGCATATTTCGGATGTCTGATTTTAAGGATTCCATCATCGGTGCTCGTTGCAGTGATTATCGGCGTCACAAATGTGATTCCGGTATTCGGACCGTTTATCGGTGCAATTCCATCGTTACTCATAGTAGTAATTCAGAGTCCGTGGCATGCGCTTTATCTTCTGATATTTATTGTCGTGCTGCAGCAGGTGGATGGCAATATAATAGGGCCTAAGATACTTGGCTCATCTACCGGTCTTTCGACCTTCTGGGTTATGTTTGCCATACTAATCGGCGGAGGAATGTTTGGTTTTCTTGGAATGTTACTTGGTGTTCCGACCTTTGCTGTGATATACTATATTGTGAAAAGAGTTGTTAATTATGCTCTCAGGAAAAAGAAGCTTCCTGAGGACACAAGGGATTATACAAAGACAACAGGCGTAGATACAAAAAATAATAAGCTTAAATACGAGTAGGTGAAATAAGTGGATAAATACGAATACAATCTCAAGCTGGATCAGATAAAAGCCCTAAGCGCCGAGGAGGGCTATATGAGCGCAGCAGAGATTGCAGATAGCATAAATTGGAACAAAATTAAAAATGTAAATACACTCGTTAAAATCGGTGAAATCTACGAGAAGGCCGAAAGATACCAGGATGCAAGGGATATACTTTTAATGGCCTATGACCGTTCACCAATCGGCAGGATGATTATATACAGACTGGCTGAGGTCGCCATCAAGATGGGTGATTATGATGCTGCTACAGAGTATTATGATGAGTTTGTTGAGATAGCGCCTCATGATGATATGAAGTATGTATTAAGATATGCCATCAAAAAAGGGCAGGGAGCTTCATTTGATGAGCTTATCACTATTCTTGAAGAGTACAAGGATGAAGAATACACTGAGGAGTGGGCATATGAGCTTGCATATCTATACCACAAGGCCGGAAAAGCCGATAAGTGTATAGATGCCTGCGATGAGCTCATTCTGTGGTTCGGAGACGGACCATATGTGGAGCGTGCGCTGGAGCTTAAGATGCTTTATCAGCCACTTACCAAGGCTCAGGAGGAAAAGTACAGACGATTCAAGGCAGAGAAGGAAAAGCCGGCTAAGATAAAGGATGATGCTGAGGTCACTGAGATAGGTGCCATGGAGATGGTAAAGGGCGGAGAGATAGTGCATGATGACGTAACTATTCCGCAGATTACTGTAAATCAGGAGAAGTTCAATACTGTAAATTTACAGCAGGAGATTGCCAAGGGTATGCAGCAGATCATTGAGGCCAAGGGCAAGAATGAAGTTGCTGATACGATGGATACCATCAAAAAGATAGTTGAGGATATTCCTTATCTTAAGCTCGAAAAGGAGCAGGAAGAGTATGTACAGCAGCCGGAAGAGACAGAACATATCGCTACAGATGAAGAGATAGATGGTTCACTTAAGTTGAATTTCAAGGAGCTTTTGGGTGAAGACGCTGACGGACAGATGTCTATGGTCATGAGTGAAAAGACTCAGCTTGAGCATCAGATTACAGGACAGATGTCTATACATGATGTGCTTGAAGAATGGGAAAAGACCAGACATGCGGCTGAAATTGCACTTAAAGAGGCTGAGCAGCAGAAGCTTGAGTCAGCTAAGGCAAGAGCACTTCAGGAGGCAGGAGACATCATGGAGAGACTAAATGATGTCATTCCAAAGCTGGATGCAGGTGTCACTCCGAAGGAACTTCTTGAGGAGGAGTATTTGAAGGTGCCGGTTGATATTATAGAGCAGAAAGCTGCCGTGAAGGAGCCTGAAGAAGGGCAGAAACCGGATATGCAGGAGCTTTATGCAGAGGAGACCGTGGATGAAGTACAGGAGCCGCAGGAAGAACCGGAGGATACTATAGACGAAGCACCGGAGTCACAGGAAGAACCGGAAGAAGCTATAGACGAAGTGCAGGAGTCACAGGAAGAACCGGAAGAGGCTGCATATGAAGCCAAGGAACCAGTTGGAGAGCCGGAGGATATAATTGTGGCAGAGGAGTCTGAGAAAGACGAGATATTCACGCAGCCGACTACCATGATGCCTGAAATAACAGATGATATGTTAAATGTCGATGATGATACATCAGATGATGAGACTTCACAGGAGAAAGAAAACGTTTCTGAGAAAAGAGATTTTGATCATGTGACATCATTTATCGAGCAAGAAATAGCCAAGATGACAGCAAAGAATCCGGGACTGGAGAAGAAGCTGGATATGGCTAAGACAAGAAAAATGCCGGATATTTCATTGCCGGAGGATTTAGACAGCGAAGAAGATGACTCGAAATTGAAAGAAACAAAACATATAAAAGAGCTTACAAGCGAACAGAAAGCTATATTTTCATATTTCATACCGGTAAAGGGTATGGAGGATCAGATTTGCAAGGCATATAATGCAGTACTTGATCATTTCAACAGGAAAGAAAACGCATCCACAGGCAACCTCATTATACAGGGAGAGCAGGGTTGCGGAAAAACAATGCTTGCTACAAGCTTTATAAAGGTATTACAAAAAGATGGTGAACAGCTTACAGGAAAGATGGGCAAGATTGATGCTGCCGTACTCAATAAAAAGGATGTGCAGCAGGTAGTCAGAAAGATAACAGGAGGCTGTCTCATCATAGAAAGAGCCGGAGATATCGACCGCAGCATAGCTGCCAAGCTATCATTTTTGATGGAGCATGATATTACAGGAACACTCTATATACTTGAGGATACATCAAAGGGTATAAAGAAGGCTCTCTCAATGGATGAGGGCTTTGCATCCAAGTTCACGGAAAAGATATCGGTTCCTATTTTTACAAATGATGAACTCGTATTGTTTGCCAAATCGTACTCTGCAGAGCTTGGGTACAAGATAGATGAGATGGCTATTCTGGCATTGCATAACAGAATCAGCAATATTGAGAGGATAGACCAGGCTACCACTCTGACAGAGGTCAAGGATATAATTGACGAGGCCATAGACAGGGAGGCTCACAGCGGACTGAAGAAGGCTATAAGTATTCTGACAGCCAAGCGATATACAGATGATGACCGAATTGTACTCAAAGAGGATCATTTCAGGGAAAAATAAATACTTATGGGGGTATATATATGTGTAATTTTACAGCAATGGATTGTTACCTGTTTGGTCAGGCAACACACTATGACATCTACAAGAAGATGGGTGCTCACTTAGCTGAGCGCAAAGGAAAAAAAGGAGTGTGCTTTGACGTCTGGGCGCCACATGCGAGGGAAGTATACGTGTTTGGTGAGTTTAACGACTGGAATGAGACCAGTCATGAGATGAAGCGTGTAGAGCCGGAAACCATGGGAGTGTATGAGCTTTTTGTACCGGGAGCGCAAAAGGGTCAGATGTATAAGTTTATTATAGTCACTGAACAGGGTGATAAGCTGTACAAGGCGGATCCATACGCAAACTACGCAGAGCTTCGTCCAGGAACAGCGTCAATCATCACAGATATCGAGCACTTCACATGGACTGACAAAGAGTGGATGGATAAGAGAGCAGCAAAGTCAGATGCTGATGTATATTCTTCACCTATGGCTATATATGAGTGCCATCCGGGCTCATGGATGAGACATCCGGGCAGGGATGATGAGGGCTTTTATACATACAGGGAGCTTGCAAAATCACTCGTATCCTATGTGAAAACTATGGGATATACACATATTGAGCTTATGGGTATTTCAGAGTATCCGTTTGATGGCTCATGGGGATATCAGGTGACAGGCTACTATGCACCTACATCGAGGTATGGAAAGCCTGAGGATTTTGCATACTTTGTTGATCAGTGCCATAAAAATAATATCGGAGTAATCCTCGACTGGGTACCTGCACATTTCCCAAAGGATGCGCATGGACTTGCCAATTTCGACGGAACAGCCACATATGAGTATGCAGACCCAAGAAAGGGAGAGCATCCCGACTGGGGCACAAAGATATTTGACTACGGTAAGAATGAAGTAAAGAACTTCCTTATCGGAAGTGCATTGATGTGGATAGAAAATTACCACGTAGACGGACTCCGTGTGGATGCAGTTGCGTCAATGCTTTATCTTGACTATGGAAAGAGCGACGGACAGTGGGTGCCAAACAAGTTTGGAGGCAATAAGAACCTCGAGGCAGTAGAGTTTTTCAAGCATATCAATACACTCATACTTGGAAGAAATCACGGAACTGTAATGATAGCCGAAGAGTCTACCGCATGGCCAAAGGTAACAGGCAAGGTAGAGGAAGACGGACTGAACTTCAGCTACAAGTGGAACATGGGATGGATGCATGACTTCCTTGATTATATGAAGCTGGATCCATATTTCCGTAAAAATAACCACAACAAGATGACATTTGCGATGAGCTATAATGAGAGTGAGAAATATATTCTGGTACTGTCACATGATGAGGTGGTACATCTGAAGTGTTCTATGCTCAACAAAATGCCGGGCTTAGAAGGGGATAAATTCAAGAACCTCATGGCAGGATATGCATTTATGATGGGACACTGTGGAAAGAAGCTTCTTTTCATGGGACAGGAGTTTGCACAGAAGCAGGAGTGGAGTGAGGAAAGAGAACTCGACTGGTACCTGCTTGAGAATCCGGAGCATAAAAAGATCCAGAACTGGGTAAAGGAGCTGCTTCACCTCTATAGGAGAAACCGCTGTCTGTATGAGCTGGATTCAAGCTGGGAAGGCTTTGAATGGATAAATGCAAACGATGCAGACAGAAGCATCTTCAGCTTTATCAGAAAGAGTAAGGATGGCAAGAATAATATGCTCTTTGTCATCAATTTCACACCGGTAGAGAGACCTGATTACAGAGTCGGAGTGCCAAAGCACAAGACATATCAGCTCGTTTTAGATAGTGAGGATCCTAAGTTTACCGGCAAAACGGTACAAGCGCCTGTAAAGAAGGCTGCAAAGGGCAGAGGCAAGGCAGCAAAACAGTCATATAAGAAGCTGGACTATAAGGCAGTCAAATCAGAGTGTGACGGCAGACCATTTTCATTTGCTTATCCACTTGCGCCTTACGGAGTTGCTGTATTTAAATACTAATATACCGGTAAACAGCAGGGTAAAGGACCGCGCCAATTTAAGGCGCGGTCTTTATTTTTGCGTATTATATGTCGATATAAAATAAAAAGATAACTATTCAGAACCACTGAGAACAAAAAAACTGATGCGTCATGCTTGCATGTAAGCAGCAGATTTTCTTGTTCTCAAGGTGGCTCTGAACAGTTGGATAAAAAATACGAGGTATGAATATCCATAAATAAAGGCTGCAGAGATGGTATATATGCAGGTCACGGAGCAGGAAATATGCAGATAGAGAATTTGATTAATAAAAGCACAGATACGAAAAATACGGACACAAAAACCATAAATGACATGACAGCGGGTATGCGTGTGTCAGACTACATAAAGACAGACAGCAGTGACAATATGTCAAAAAAGGCGGCTGTTGTCGGTTCGTCAAATTCTGTTGATATGTCGGATACGATATATGCAAGACCGCAGGCTAAAAACGAAGCCGGGAACAACGATGGCGCAGATATGGCAGAAAATCTGCTAAATGACATGAATCAGACCTCAGAAAACAGGCGAAATGATATGATTGTCACTGCAAGCACCACAACGAGTGATGATTACAAAGCTGCAAAGGATGACGGATATGATGTCATTGTCACTGAGACCGACAAGATAAAAGCAGTGCTGGCAAAGGCTGGTGTAGATATATCCATATATGGAGATGATCTGAGCATGGAGCAGCTCACAGACATCACGGGAAGCCAGACTGAAGCGGCCATGCTTGTCAATCAGATGAAAGCATATGATATTCCTGCTACAGATGACAATATAAAGGCAGGTACAGATGCCATAGACCGGGCAAAGAGCCTTACAAATATATCCAATGAGACAAAGGCATATCTGGTCAGAAATAACATGAATCCGACGGTTTCCAATGTATACAAGGCTACGTACAGCAGCAGTCAGGTACAAGATTACAGGCAGAAAACCAAAATGACGGAGATATCAGATGAGCTGTTTGAGGAGCTTAAGCCACAGCTTAAACAGATATTAGAGGAAGCTCATATAGACAGTAGTGATGAGAATCTGAATCAGTGCAGATGGCTGATAGATGAAGATATAGCCGTTACACCTGATAATGTGCTGCTTGCGAATCAGGTAGACTGCATCAACGCAGCAGAAGAAAATGTGAGCAGTGATTTTTATGCAAGGGCAGTGACAGAAGCACTGGCAATGGGAAAAAAGGCTACAGATGCCACTATGTCACAAGATGGTCTGACATTTGACATGGCAAAGAAAGCCTGTGATGTATTAGGTGAGGCGACCGCAGATGACATTGTCACATTAGAGTCAGATAACATACCTGTCACGATAGAGAATCTGTCAAAGCTTATAGCTGCAAGAGGCAAGGATAGTGCAGCATCGCAAGCCTCAGCGAATAAAGCTGCGGATAATCAGATTACAGACAGCCGGGAAGCAAGGCTTGTGACAGCTCAAAGAAAGCTTGAGGAAGCGAGACTTTCCATGACAGCAGAAGCTAATCTTTCACTCATAAAAAAAGGAGTTTCAATAGACACAGAGCCTATTGAACGTGTAGTGGAGCTGCTTAAGCAGCAGGAAAATAAATACTACGGAGCGCTGTTTGGTGAGAGCAGTGTAGAGGCATCTGATGATAGAGTACGTATGTACAATAATGTCTGTGATATTTTCAATCAGATGAAGCAGCAGCCGGCGTATGTACTGACCCTGGAATCCGCTGATGACACTGTGTATGAGCTGTATACAGCAGGCAAAGCAATGAAGCAGTCATTAGAAGCAGCAGCCTCAGGATATGAGACTCTTATGACATCACCGCGGGCAGATATGGGAGACAGTATATCAAAAGCATTTCAGAATGTGGATGATATACTTAAAGAGCTTCAGATAGATACATCTGAAAGCAATCGCAGGGCTGTGCGGATACTTGCGTACAACAGTACCGACATCACAGAGGACAATATAAAGCAGATAAAGTCTGTAGATGAGCAGGTGCAGAGAGCATTCAGTGATATGACACCGGCGGTGACGATTGAGATGATAAAAAGAGGCATATCACCGCTTGATATGAGCATGAGTGACATAAGTGACACTGCCAGACGGATAAAATCAGAAAATCCTGACGAAAGGGATGAGAAATTCAGCGAGTTTCTCTGGAAGCTTGAAAAGAAAAATGAAATCTCAGAGAAGGAAAGAGACTCATATATAGGCATATACAGGCTTATTTCACAGGTGGAGCAGTCAGATGGTGCTGTGATAGGCTCACTTGTTAATCAGGGAGCAGATATTACAATGAAAAATCTGCTTACAGCGGTCCGGGTACGAGGAAAGAGTGCCATGGACTATAAGGTGGACGATACCTTTGCCGGAGTGGACAGTGTAAGCAGGGGCATTAAAATTGACTCACAGATAGAAAGCGCATATCATACAAACTGCCTAAGGGATGTGCTTGATACACTTTCACCTGAGAAAATGGAGTTTGTGCAGTATGACAGCTGGCTTGATATGACTCCGGAGCAGTTAAGGCAGGCTGTATATGAGGCCAACGAGGATAACGCACTGTCAGAGCAATATGCCACAGAACAGCTAAGACAGTTCAATCAGGCAGTTTCGGTGCCTGAGAACGTATATGCTTTTCTAGAGAAATATGATGTAAAAACAACCGCGGTAAACCTCATGGCTGCGTCACGGCTAATGAAAAATCCGTCAGAGACAGTAAGAAATCTCTGGGAGCGTGGAGACAGTGCTACGGCAAGGGCTCTTTTGGATGAGACTCTCAGACGGTTTTCTGAGTCGGTCAAAAATCCAAAGGAGCTTGCGCAGGCGCAGGAAACGCTGGCTGATACAGCAGAGCATGTTATGGATTCGATGATTATAGAGGATAGGCACACAGGTTCAATAGACCTCAGACAGATGAAGCTATTATGCAGTCAGCTAAGGATAGCTTCAAATATGTCGAGACAGGAAAACTATATTGTACCAATAGAGACTGCAGACGGGGTCACAGGTATGAAGCTTCGCATAGTAAGAGGTGAAGATAAAAGGGGACTGGTTGACATATTCCTTGAGGATAAAAAATGCGGCAGGGTAGCTGCATATTTTGAGGCAAAGGAAAACTCAGTATCTGCTATGATAGTCACAGACGATGAGCAGACTAAAAGGCTGTTTGAAGACAATATCACTATGTTTGAGGCAGGAATAAGTGATGGTGAACAGCGTGTGCGCATAGATGTGGCACTGGAGCATGATATATCTGCAAAAGAGTCTAAGATGTCAGATATGAAATCAAATACTGAGTCAGATAATGAGACTAAAAAGCAGCTTGATGGCAGCGAAAGTGTCCAGACAACCAGACTATATCACATCGCAGAGCAGTTTATTGTAAATGTCCAGAGGGTGATTGCGCAAGATAGTCTGTAACACCGATATATATTGCATGTGCCAGGTCATCCTGATAGTTTTTGTCAGTAAGAAGAAGTGTCTCAGCAGGATTACTCAAGAATCCACATTCTACGATTACGGTCGGGGATGTGGATTTTTTAAGTATAAAGTATTCTTTATTGGGCTTAATGCTTCGTGGCTTTGCGACACAAAGAGAAGTGTTTAAAGCTCCAAGGACAGAGGATGCGAGCTCTTTTCCTGCATCAGAGGCTTCATAATAGAATACCTGTGGACCGCAGCTTGAATTGTCCTCAAAGCTGTTTTGATGGATACTGATGCTGACTGCCACATTGCTTTTAGACATCAGGGCAGTTCTCTTTGTGAGATCATCTGTCTTTGGATGCTTGGAATTATCCGGGGCGAGGTCGCAGTCGGTGGTTCTGGTCATGACAACAGTAAAGCCTCTGTTTTCAAACAGCTGTTTAAGAGCCATTGCAATACTGAGGTTGACATCCTTTTCCATGACGCCGGAGGTGGAAATCTTACCGGGATCACTTCCACCATGTGCTGGTTGTAGTTTACGCAAATTGTGATATGTATTCCCCAGTATAT
>ULVL01015058.1_pt1 | contig 21351 bp, 17 predicted proteins | sample 1959381 | NCBI WGS metagenome assembly ULVL01 (sample SAMEA4835785, study PRJEB28245) | human gut metagenome | biome: gut microbiome; material: fecal sample | place: Denmark | collected 2008
ATGTATTATAATAAAAATATAACAATTTGTACAAATATTTGTTTATGTGTACAAAAATTTTCCCCACAAGTATTAAATTGTATGCTATAATAAATACAAAAATAGATCTGTCTATCAAAAAAGGAGGAATGACCATGGAATATTACGCACACACCCGTGAGGACGGTGAAAGGCAAACTGTAAAAGCCCACCTTATAGGCGTAAGCAAATTGGCGGATGACTTTTCAGTAGATCTTTTGAAACCCCTTGCGAAAAAAGCGAGCCTGTATCACGATATAGGTAAGTATGCTCTTAACTTTCAGAAACGGCTTGATGATGACAAAGTAAAATTCAGCCACGCCGCCTGCGGAGCTATAGAGTATAAAACACTTGCAGATAAAAACGATTGTTTCGCACCCCTTATGGAGTATTGCATCGCAGGACACCACACAGGACTTATGGACGGCGGCACAGGCGCAGACAACTCCGACAGCCCGACCCTAAACGGTACACTGAAAAGAGCAGACGAATATACAGGCGATAGTGACTACAGCGCATATGCCTCTGAAATAGAATTTGCCTCTTTAACTCAGGAAGAAATAACACCGCCATTAAATGAACTGCGTTCTGCAAAAGACCCCACCGAGCTTATCGAGCGTTACGCCTTTTTCACCAAGTACGTGTTCTCTTGCCTGACAGACGCAGATTTTCTCGATACCGAAATATTTTGCAATAAAAATGTTGAACGTGGCATGAGCGGTGATTTTGAAAAGGCACTTGATAAACTGAACAGAGAATTAAGCAATATGCCGTCAAATACTCCATTAAGGCAAGCAAGAAGCCGTATCCAGCAACAAGCTTTTGATAATTCGGTCAATAAAAGTCATATTTCAATTCTTGATATGCCAACAGGTAGCGGAAAAACCTTATGTAGTTTGAAACTAGCCTTAGAAAGCGGAAAGAAGAGAATCATATATGTCATACCTTACACAAGTATAATAGAACAGACCGCTAATAAGTTTGAAAAAATGTTCGGTGACGTTCTCCCTGTCCTACAGCATCATTCAAACTATTTCTATGACGGCAACACAGAGGAAGAAAAGAAAACGGCTGAAAAGCTCAAAAGGACCTGCGAAAATTGGGACGCACCACTTATAATCACCACAAGCGTGCAATTTTTCCAATCCATATACCATTATAAAGGCTCAGCACTGCGAAAGCTCCACAATCTCCGTGACAGCGTGATAGTTTTTGATGAAATACACCTTATTCCAACAGAACTTCTTCGCCCCTGCCTTAAAGCTGTGGGCTATATAACAAAGTATCTTAACAGCGAAGCCCTTTTTCTCTCCGCCACAATGCCCGATTATTCTAAGCTTTTTGATAAGTTCCTGCCTGATGTGAACTATAATAAGCTTGTTACCGACCGAACCAATTTTAAGTATTTCAAGAAATGCGAATATAAAGACATGGGCAAAACCACTCTTGAAACCATTGCAGAAAATGCCTCTCAGTGTAAAAATGCCCTGATCGTTGTGAATACCAAGAAAACAGCGGCAGAGCTTTACAACCTTGTTCAAGGTGAAAAATATCACCTTTCCGCCAATATGACCCCAGCCCACAGAAGCCGTGTCATAGAAGTAGTAAGAAAGAAGCTTAAAAAGGGCGAGCATATCACAGTAGTTTCAACTTCACTTGTAGAAGCAGGCGTTGACCTTGACTTTAACACAGTTTTCCGCCAGCTTTCAGGATTAGACAGTATTTTGCAGGCAGGGGGCAGATGTAATCGTGAGGGTAAAGATGCCAAGGGCTATGTGTACGTTTTTGACATTGACGAAACATACCGCAAGGGAAGCGACCTTGCCATGAGAATTAACAAGACTAAAGGTTTGCTGGAAAAGTACCAAGATATAACTTCCTATGATTGTATTAAAGAATACTACGACGGCATTTTCGACTTCAACCAAAGTCGTATAGCTGAAAACTCTATTGCGAAATATAACGAACAAAGCAACTCATTCGACCGCCAAGGCTTAATGTCACCATACAGCATACCATTCCGAAGCTATGCAATGCAGTTTGAATACATCTCCGCAGACACTATCTCTATCGTTATCGACGATCCTGACGACCAGACTTGCCATGAACTTGTTGAAATCTTGCGTAATGGTGATATGTCAGTAAGAAGAGCATTGCAGAAATATTCAGTGTCCGTCTATATGAACGTTTTCAAGGATCTATATTCTCAGGGTGTTATCAAAGATCACGGCACAGGCATATTCATTCTTGAAAATCAAAGCTATTATAATAATGAAACAGGACTGAACACCCAAGCCGCAATGCAGGATTATTTCATCTAAAACAAATGGCAGGCTGCCACCAAGACAGTCTGCCACTTGCTGCATTCCATATCGTACCGAATACGAATATTTTTCAACTCACATATGCGTAAAGCATAGACAAATATATTATACAAACATTATTTTAAAAAGTCAACTTTTTTATACCACAAACCATTGAACGTGGAATTGTGAAATATGCCTATAATCCGACACTTTTTTTATACATGAAAACTATTGACATTTTATTCATAATGGTGTATCATATATGTAGAACAAAAACAATGTACCAAATACAAATATAAGTTTAAAAGGAGTGATGTAAAAAATGAGCTATGGTTTTAAGATCATCGTGACAGGTGACTACGCTTGCTTCTCAAGACCTGAAATGAAAGTTGAGAGGGTGAGCTATGACGTACCCACCCCAAGCGCACTGGAGGGACTTATCAAATCAGTATATTGGAAGCCTGCCGTGCGCTATCAGATAAACAAAATAGTGGTGTTCAACCCTATCGAGTTTACCAATATCCGACGAAACGAGGTCAAAGATAAGCTGCTGTTATCATCAGTGAAACAGCAAATGAAAGGCGGAGGCTCAGCGGAGATGTACACCTCGGAGATACGAAGTCAGCGTGCGGCAATGGTGTTGAAAAATGTGAAATATGGTATCGAGTTCACGTTTGAGCGCACCTATCTTAAATCAGACCACCCAGACGAATCTGATGAGAAGCATTATAACATAATGCTCAGACGTCTCAGAAATGGCCAGCATTTCAGACAGCCATGCCTTGGCTGCCGTGAATTTGCAATAAAGAGTATTGAACTTGTTGACGACTTTGACCTTACACAGATAGCACCGCAAAATATGGGTGATAAAGACCTTGGCTTTATGCTTTACGGCATGAAGTTTGAGGACGGAGGCAAGCCTGTCAATAATGATTGGAATGACCCTAAGTTTTCTGACAAGGCCGACGCAGTTTTCTACCGTCCGCATATGATAGACGGTGTTATCGATGTTGCAAAATACAGGGAGGAGATTAAATGCTGATTAAAGCCTTGTGCGATTACAGTGCTTTGCAGGAGAATAAAACTCCTGCAGGCTATTGTAAGCAAGCCATACACTTTGAAATTCTTCTTACCCCCGAGGGCAAGATAGCCGCAATAAACGATTTGAGAGTACCCCGAATTATCCCTCTGAAAAATAAAAAGACAAAAACAGTCTATGATCCAGTAATGGAACAGCTTCCCGTAAGAACGCAGAAACCGGGCATAGACAAAAACACGATCGAACACAGACCACTCTACATATTCGGTCTGAACTATGATAAAGGAACTTTGACCCCTACAGACGCTACCAACAAAGCGGCAAAATCACACAAATGCTTTTGCGAATGGAATGAGAAGTTCTTTGAGAATATCGACTCACCTATCTGCAAAGCCTATCTTAATTTTATCCGTACATGGGAACCTGAGCAGGAAACCCAAAACCCACACCTTCTTGCCCTAGGCAAGGAGTATTCAAGCTCCTACTATGAGTTTGGACTTGACGGATCACCTGAAACTAAGCTTCACAATGACAGCAAATTCAAAGCCGCCTATGAGGATTATCTCGCCCAGCTTAACGCCGACATCGACAGTGACGATACCGAACTATCCACCTGTTCCATTCTTGGTGAGAAGCTCCCGCAAGCCCGTATCCATGATAAAATAAAGGGTATCAAAGGTGGAATGTCCTCAGGCTGTGTCCTCGTTGGCATGAAAGAATCTGCCTTTGAGTCCTATGGCAAGAAGCAGTCCTACAACAGCAATGTTTCTGAGAAAGCTATGAAAATGTATACCTCTGCACTTAATTCTCTGCTTGCTGACAGAAGCCATTACAAGACTTTTGACGATATGACAATAGTCTATTTCGCAATGAAGAAGAACGATGCAGAAGAATGCAATATGTTTGCCGGTATGTTCAGCGGATTTGAGGACGAATTAAATAAAACCGTTGTGACCGAAGCCGACCGAAACATAAACACTGTCATGACCCAGCTTAAACAGGGCAGGACAGCCGATATGCCTTATGACCCTAACGTAGAATTTTACGTTGCAGGCTTTACTCCAAACAGTTCAAGAATATCCCAGAAGTTCATCTTCCACGATAAGTTCGGCAGGATATTTGACAATGTACTCAAACATCAGCAGGATATCTCATTTACTGAGGGTCAGCATCAAGTAAGCATTGAACGTATCAAGCGTGAGCTTATCTCACCAAAATCGTCCAAAGAAAAAGTTCCGTCACCTCTCACCGCCGCACTTTTTGAAGCTATACTCAAAGGCACAAGATACCCTGACGAACTGCTTTCCACAGTAATAACAAGGGTCAAGACCGACAGCAACGAAGATAACAACCATTTTATAAAACTCAATGACGTAAGGGCAGGCTTGATAAGGGGCTGCATAAATCGTAAATATAATAAGGAGATAATAAAAATGACATCAGAACTTGACAATAAAAATCCAGCCACTCTCTGCGGCGCACTTTTTGCAGTGCTTGAGAAGATACAGCAAGATACTTCAGAAGGAACGCTTAATAAGACAATAGTCGATACGTATTTTTCATCAGCTTGTTCAAGACCTGTAACGGTGTTTCCACATCTTGTTGATTTATCTTTTAAACATTTAAAAAAATATAAGAGCATAGCGTTACGCAACCATTATAAAGATCTTACCCTTGATATAATAGCTGATTTGGAGGGGAAATTTCCTCATACCCTTTCTAATGACGAACAAGGAATGTTTATTGTAGCCTATGCTAAACAGAATAGAAAGCTTTACACCAAAACATCAGAAGAATAAAGAAAGGACGAAATATTATGGAAAACGCAATCAAGAACAGATATGAATTTGTAATGCTTTTTGACGTTGAGAACGGCAACCCAAACGGCGACCCTGACGCAGGCAATATGCCTAGAACAGACCCCGAAACAAGCCTCGGTATCGTTACAGACGTGTGCCTTAAGAGAAAGATAAGAAACTTTGTGGAGCTTACCAAAGAGGGCGAAGCAGGCTACAATATCCTTATCAAAGCAGACAAAGCCCTCAATACAAAGTTCACCGAAGCTTATAATACTCTTGGTCTTGCCACAAAGCAGAAAGGCAAGAATCCTGATGACGTTAAGCAGGCTCGTGACTATATCTGTCAGAACTACTTTGACGTAAGAACTTTCGGTGCAGTAATGAGTACAGGCGATGACCCGTGCGGCATTGTAAGAGGTCCTGTACAGCTCAACTTTGCAAGAAGTATCGACCCTGTTTTTGCTCAGGATATCACAATCACAAGACAGGCAAGAACAACAGAAGACAGACAGCAGAGCGGTGAGACCGAAATGGGTAAAAAGAGCATAATCCCATATGCGCTTTATCGTGGCGAGGGCTATGTTTCCGCAATGCTCGCTCAGAAGATAACAGGCTTTAGCGAGGACGACCTTGAGCTTCTTTGGACATCTATCATCAATATGTTCGAGCATGACAGAAGCGCCGCAAGAGGAAAGCTTTGTATGCGTAAGCTTATCGTGTTCAAGCATGACTCCGCCCTGGGCAATGCCCCTGCACATATCCTCTTTGACAAGGTGTCAGTTAAGCTCAAAGACGGCGTGACAACTCCAAGACATTACTCAGACTATGATATCTCCATAGATAAGGATATGCCTGAGGGCGTTACCCTTATTGAAAAGCTCTGATGAGCGAAGATGTAACTATCAATATCCGTGACATACAGCATTATATGTATTGTCCACGCAGGTTTGCTCTTTTAGAAGTTAATGACGACTGGGCTGAAAACGCCTTTGTCGTCAAAGCAAACCTCATCCATGAGAACGTCCACAGCGGCGAGCGCAACTTTGAAAATAAGCATAAGATCGTCCGAAGTGACGTGTCAGTGTATAACGATGAACCTAAGTACAATATTTTCGGAGTTGTAGATTGTATCGAGTTTGTCCGTGATAAAAGCGGTGACTATATAGATACCCTGGACGGCACATTCCGTGTGGAAATTGTAGAGTATAAACCCACCAGACCCAAAGCAGGGGAGTTCAATCAGACCGACGCTATACAAGTCTATGCGCAGAAGCTTTGCGTGGATAACGTATTTCATTGCAATAGCCGATGTTTTCTGTACTATGCAGATGTGCGCAGACGATCAGAATTGCCCTTTGATACTCAGGGCGCAGAGTATGATAAAATGCTTTGCGACTATCTTGGAAAAATGCGTGAGATACTTGCAGCGGATATTATTCCAAATCGTGTAAAAGGTCAGAAATGTTCAGGCTGTTCACTGTTGGATTTGTGCTTTCCAAAAGTGAAGAAATATAGCGTGAAAAATACGATTTTCTCCATGAACGGAGGCGAAAACAATGCGTAAACTGCTTAATTCACTTTATATTCTCGAAGAAACTGCCTACCTCACACTTGACGGCGAAAACATAGTGTGCAGGGCAGAGGACAGCGAGAAGTTCCGTGTGCCATTTACTAATATCGAGGATATCTATATTTTCAGCTATTCGGGCTGTTCACCTGCGCTTATGGGCAAGTGTGCAGAATATGGCATAGCCGTTAATTTTATTTCTCCTCAAGGTAAATTTCTCGCAAGAGTTCAGGGCAAAACAAAGGGCAACGTCTATCTGCGAAAAGAGCAGTTTGAGCTTTTTTCTATTCCTCAGCTCGACCTTATCAGGAATACTGTCGCCGCAAAGCTTTCAAATACACGTTATCTTATCAGACGTTCGCTCCACGATAACCCGGATATAAACAGTGACGGAGCGCTTACAGATTGTATAAAATATCTTGAAAACGGCATAAAGACCGTCTATGAAACTGCCGATAAAGATATCATCATGGGTATAGAGGGAAGCTGTGCAAAGGCATATTTTGATATATTTGACCGACTGATACTCCACCAAAAAGAAGATTTTTACCTTGCCAACCGCACCAAACGCCCACCCCTCGACAGAGTAAACGCCATGCTCTCGTTTCTGTATACTATCGCAATTTCATCATATACATCAGCCCTTGAAAGCGTAGGACTTGATAGCTGCCTCGGCTTTTACCACGCCCTGCGTTCAGGCAGAAGCAGCCTGTCCTGCGATCTTGTAGAGGAATTTCGTTGCGTGGTGGAGCGACTTGTGCTTACTATGATAAACTTGAAAATGATAAAGCCCGAGGACTTTGAAACTCAGGTCAGTGGCGCAGTATACCTCTCCAAAGAGGGCAAGAAAAAAGTCCTCACCGCATGGCAGGAGCGTAAGCGCACAAGCATAGTCCACCCATATCTAGGCGAAAAGATACAGCAAGGGCTACTCCCATATGTGCAAAGCTCGCTTCTCGCAAAATATATCCGTGGCGAGCTAGATGAGTACCCGAACTATTTGCTGAAATAGAGGTGATATAAATGATGACCTTAGTAAGCTATGATGTATCAACAACAGATAATAAGGGTAAAACAAGGCTGAGAAAAGTGTCGAAAGAGTGTCAAAATTATGGTCAGCGAGTGCAGAACAGCGTGTTTGAAATAGACGTAGACTATGGCACTTTTCTAAAAGTGAAAGATAAACTTCTGAAAATAATAGACCCAAAGCATGATAGTCTGCGGATATATTACTTAGGCAACAATTGGAAGCATAGAGTAGAACATTACGGCACCAAAGAGACCTATGACCCCGAAGGCGTCCTAATATTTTGACCAGCGTACCCCAAGTGATCCACAAATCCCTAGTAAGTTCGCATGAAAATGCCATGCTATTTGTGAACGCACAGTGAACAAAATCAAACCGATACCCATTAAATAAAAAAATAAGTCCGCATCACGTTGAGCAAGCACCAGATATACACAACATCAAGTGTCACGCTCCACGTGAGCGTGTGAGTTGAAATATTCCTTTGTTTTCTGCATATGCCTTTATTATGTCGTCACGCTCCACGTGAGCGTGTGAGTTGAAATATTATAGCATATCCGTTGATACTTTGCTTCATGCGTCACGCTCCACGTGAGCGTGTGAGTTGAAATGGCAGCACAGAACACGATCACGCAGACGGCAAGAAGTCACGCTCCACGTGAGCGTGTGAGTTGAAATCAAGCAACTCCAGTATAAGAGCGTTTAAACTCTTGTCACGCTCCACGTGAGCGTGTGAGTTGAAATTCTTTCTGACGGAGTTGATGATTTAAAGGCTATTGTCACGCTCCACGTGAGCGTGTGAGTTGAAATAATGACGGTGAAGAAGTAAAGGTAAGATTTGTCAAGTCACGCTCCACGTGAGCGTGTGAGTTGAAATATATTTTGTAAATAAGTTTGGTGAGCGTGATTTGTCACGCTCCACGTGAGCGTGTGAGTTGAAATTATATTTTGGATAATATGTGTGCTTCTTAATGTGTCACGCTCCACGTGAGCGTGTGAGTTGAAATGGCATTGCTAACCATACCGCCAATATTTCCACTAGTCACGCTCCACGTGAGCGTGTGAGTTGAAATTGGCGTAATCGTTTGGTATTGCGTTATTAGATGGTCACGCTCCACGTGAGCGTGTGAGTTGAAATGATTACTTCCACCGCCTGCCACATTTAGCACAAAATGTCACGCTCCACGTGAGCGTGTGAGTTGAAATAATTCAGATACAGTAAATAACAAAATCGGCAAAGTCACGCTCCACGTGAGCGTGTGAGTTGAAATTCTATAATGCAACTGGCAACCCTGGGGGGCAATTGTCACGCTCCACGTGAGCGTGTGAGTTGAAATCTGTGAATACGCTCCGTAAACATCATGAAGTCAGTCACGCTCCACGTGAGCGTGTGAGTTGAAATTTCAACAAATGCGAGTTTTTGCTAAGGAACACATGGTCACGCTCCACGTGAGCGTGTGAGTTGAAATGATCTTAATTCTTTTCGCTATTTAATGGTTTTTCGTCACGCTCCACGTGAGCGTGTGAGTTGAAATGTAAACCCCCGTTTTGTAACTGGGTATAAATGGCAGTCACGCTCCACGTGAGCGTGTGAGTTGAAATTAAGGACTTTGAACAATTTTATTCTTATGAGCATGTCACGCTCCACGTGAGCGTGTGAGTTGAAATTTTTAAAACAGGCACAAAAGGCGAAAATCGTGCAGGGTCACGCTCCACGTGAGCGTGTGAGTTGAAATTTGGATTTGCGTTGCATACCATGCAGGCGTCCCTGGTCACGCTCCACGTGAGCGTGTGAGTTGAAATCCTCTGTAGGGCTTTCCTCAGTTTCTACCAAGTCGTCACGCTCCACGTGAGCGTGTGAGTTGAAATTGTATGAACAAAGACTACACAAAGAATTAAAGGGTCACGCTCCACGTGAGCGTGTGAGTTGAAATAATTTTGTTTAAGTAAACAAATTATATCACAAGTGTCACGCTCCACGTGAGCGTGTGAGTTGAAATCACGAGAGAGAAACAGCACGGCAGGGGCGACAGCGTCACGCTCCACGTGAGCGTGTGAGTTGAAATACTCAGGGCGATCTTGAAAAATTGACTGGTATCGTCACGCTCCACGTGAGCGTGTGAGTTGAAATGACATTAGTTCCCAATATGGGTATACTGATAATGTCACGCTCCACGTGAGCGTGTGAGTTGAAATAGCAGGCTGCCTTCCCTACCGAGCGTGTGCAGGCGTCACGCTCCACGTGAGCGTGTGAGTTGAAATTCTGCACCCTGTCGGTCATTTCCGTTGTTATCAGTCACGCTCCACGTGAGCGTGTGAGTTGAAATACCTCCAACTCAACACCGTTCAGCATAGCCAGAGTCACGCTCCACGTGAGCGTGTGAGTTGAAATTGTTTTCCACTGTGATTTTCAGTTTGTGTACGATGTCACGCTCCACGTGAGCGTGTGAGTTGAAATAGGCAGAACCTTGTCGGTAACGTATTCTGTGTACGTCACGCTCCACGTGAGCGTGTGAGTTGAAATTGCAATTTGACAACAAAGTGCGCCACTTCCTGCGTCACGCTCCACGTGAGCGTGTGAGTTGAAATAGGTACCTTTTCGGTATCTGAGGACGGAACAGTTGTCACGCTCCACGTGAGCGTGTGAGTTGAAATTCTTTATGTCGATTCCTGCGGCATGAAGCTCAGTGTCACGCTCCACGTGAGCGTGTGAGTTGAAATTTATTGAGGATATAACCAACTGGCCTTTCGCCCTAGTCACGCTCCACGTGAGCGTGTGAGTTGAAATACGATAATGTAAAAAAGAGAGAGGTATCATGCAATGATTAAATTATTTTTGAAAGAATACGTAGATGAAATGTCAACTGTATGTAGGGATAATCAGAATAATGTAAGTATCGCTGTAAATCCCAATTCTGAAAGGCAGGGACATCCTTATTTCAAATTTTATAATAACGTTTATTATGGAGATGCTGCTAAGGTGGTTAGAATTTTATTTAATTCAGCAGATTATGTTGAAAATAAAAATGCAGAAGACCAAAAGCTTTGGAAACTTTCGCATAATGAAAAGAAGTTGCTTAAAGAACTTTTGAGTAGTCCTTCTGCAGAATATTCAGATATGACTATTTGGGAAGCTTGTAAATTTGAGTGGAACTTTGAATATTTAGAGCAATCTATTAACTTAGATAAATATGTAAATGGTGAATATGATAAGGATAAAACATTCACAGAAAATCCTGGCTATGTACCCTACAGTTTGGAAATGCCTGATTATTTAGAATTAAACTTTTGCTAAATATGTAACTTTAACGTACGCTCCACGTGAGCGTATGAGTTGAAATGTTGACAAATCGGGCAAAAGTGATATAATAGAAGTCACGCTCCACGTGAGCGTGTGAGTTGAAATTCGATATCGAGTACCATTACTTTATTGCCCAAAAGTCACGCTCCACGTGAGCGTGTGAGTTGAAATCAGCAGATAGTTCGTGACCTAAGAAAAGCGGGAAGTCACGCTCCACGTGAGCGTGTGAGTTGAAATCAGCAGATAGTTCGTGACCTAAGAAAAGCGGGAAGTCACGCTCCACGTGAGCGTGTGAGTTGAAATCAGCAGATAGTTCGTGACCTAAGAAAAGCGGGAAGTCACGCTCCACGTGAGCGTGTGAGTTGAAATTGTAAAATTCTCAATTTGCTATTGACAAATGTAGTCACGCTCCACGTGAGCGTGTGAGTTGAAATGACAAAACTATAGACGAAGTGCAATCGTTAGCAAGTCACGCTCCACGTGAGCGTGTGAGTTGAAATCACAGGCTACAGACCTTACGCCAAACACCAAGGGTCACGCTCCACGTGAGCGTGTGAGTTGAAATTGTAAGATAGTGATATATTCCGACTTGCGAAAATGTCACGTTCCACGTGAGCGTGTGGGTCAATTTTCGTTTCAACGCAGGACTTATTGATATTGAATAATACAAGTAACCGCTTGACTAAGGTCGGGCGGTATTTTTATACCCAAATACTATACAATTTTCATGCGTTTTCCGTCAAATCCGCCAATTCACACCCCGAAATTTGTGCAAACAAATGATTTATAATTTAATTTGGCAACATTTCTGCAATTGTTGCATTTTTTCTGCAACAAAATACCCACTTTTCGTGTATAAGTAGAAGAGGTTTCATCACAAATCGGAAACCTTGCGGAGCGACAGTGTATGAGGAAACATTTTGTCAACGTGAGTTAGGTGAACACGATGAGAGGTTCTGATCGCACAGAAAAGCACTTCCTGCACTCCGTCTGAAGCTTGAAAATTGAATATTTATACCGACACACCTTAGCAGTACCCCATTAGCATACTGCTAAATTTAATTGTTATAACCGCCTTTGTTGACATTATTCATATAAAATGGTATACTTAAAATAAAATTTATACATAATGAAAAGAGTAAATGTGATGAATAAACATACCACTATCGATAAGTCAACAGGCGAGAAAAAATGTAGCTGCTTTAAACGCTGCGGCGGCTGTCAGTTGGATAAGGTCTACGCCCAGCAAATAGAATGGAAGCAGGCAAAAGCCGATAGAATGTTGAGCCGCTTTTGCAGACCTCAGCAGATAATAACTATGGACGACCCCTATAATTATCGCAATAAAGTCCAAACTGTCTATAAGGTCAATAGCTCAAAGCGTATCGTCTCAGGAGTATATCAGTCCTCTACCCATAGCATGGTAATAACTGACGATTGCTTTTTGGAGAATATAAGAGCACAGCAAATAGTCGCTACCCTTAAAGAGCTTATGGTCGACTTCCGTATCCTGCCATATAACGAGGAAAGCGGTCAGGGTCTTCTTAAGCATACACTTATCCGTACCTCCCAAACAACAGGCGAGGTAATGCTCGTGCTAGTTACAGCTACCCCCATATTTCCTGCAAAGAAAAATTTCGTTAAAGCTATCACTGAAAAACACCCGTATATAACCACTATCATTCAGAATATCAATAAAGGCACGACCCCTCTTACTTTGGGTGATCGTGATATTATAATGTACGGCAAAGGCTATATCACCGACGAGATGTGCGGCTGTAAGTTCAGAATTTCACCTCATTCTTTCTATCAGGTGAACCCCGAGCAGACCGAAAAGCTCTATTCTAAAGCAGTTTCCTGTGCCGAGCTTAAAAAAGGCGATAAAGTTATCGACGCATATTGCGGAACAGGTACTATCGGTCTTATCGCTGCAAAAAGCGGTGCAGACGTGGCAGGCGTTGAGCTTAATGCCGAAGCCGTAAAGGACGCAGTTTCAAATGCCAAGCTCAATAAGCTTGACAATATCAGGTTTTATAATGAGGACGCAGGTGAGTTCATGACAAAGCTTGCGCAGGCAGGGGAGAGCTGTGATACAGTTTTCCTTGACCCTCCAAGAGCAGGTACAACAGAAGAATTTGTTGAAGCCTTGGGCAAACTCAGACCTGAAAAGATAGTCTACGTTTCCTGTAAAATAGAAACTCTCGAGCGTGATTTGAAGCTTCTTGCAAAAATAGGCTATAAAGCACAGCTTATCCAGCCCGTTGATATGTTCCCGCATACCACAGGTATCGAAAATGTGGTTCTTTTAAAAAGAAAAATGATATCGCTCACACCGAACAGAACACCTGATAAAAAGGGGGATAAAAAAATTGAACGAAAAGGTAAAACTTCTCACAGATAATATCGAAAAAGTTATCGTCGGCAAGACCGACTCTGTGCTTAAAATAATCACAGCCATGCTTTGCGGCGGTCATGTTCTTATCGAGGACGTGCCTGGAGTAGGCAAAACTCAGCTTGTATCAGCCCTTGCAAGGTCAGTGGACGGCAAATATAACCGTATCCAGCTTACCCCTGACGTTATGCCGTCCGATATCGTCGGATTTTCTATGATAGACCAGAAAACTCATGAGCTTGAGTATAAAGAGGGTGTGGCAATGTGCAATTTCCTCTTGGCAGACGAAATAAACAGAGCCTCCCCAAAATCTCAGTCAAGCTTGCTTGAAGTCATGGAAGAACATCAGATATCCATTGACGGTAAAACTCATGAACTTCCGTCACCATTTATGGTGCTTGCCACACAAAACCCTGTGGAAACTTACGGCACTTATCATTTGCCTGAAGCCCAAATGGATAGATTTCTTATGAAGATATCAATGGGCTATCCCTCATATGATGATGAGCTTGATATCATGTCAAGAGCCGAAAGATCAGGCTTTGCAAAGAATATCCAGCCTGTCATGACCCTTGAAAACGTCCGTGAGCTTATGGGCTACGCTGAAAATGTAACCGCAGAGCTTTCTGTGAGAAAATATATCCTGAGCCTTGTTACCGCAACAAGAAATTCAGATTATGTAAAGCTTGGCGTTTCTCCCCGTGGAAGTATCGCACTTCTCAAAGCTTCAAAAGCCTATGCCTTTGTTCAGGGCAGAGGATTTGTCATGCCAGATGATGTCAAGGCTGTTATGCCTGACGTTCTTGCACATAGACTTATGCTTTCTCCAAAAGGCAAATCCGCCTTTGAAAATGAAAGGAAAGCTCTTGAAAATATCGCTCTTACAGTAAAATCACCTGACGCAATAGAGAAATAGAGGATATGACCCCATGAAAAATCTTTTAGGTTATCTTACCTGCGTGGCGGTGGCGATACTGCTTAGAGTTTATATAAACGGAAGCGGTGGTACGCTTGTGCTTTATCTTTTAGCTATAGCCTTTGTGATATCTCTTGCGGCACTTCTTCTTACCAAGCATAAACTTGTGGCAGCCATAAAGCTTTCCACAGAAATAAGTGCAAAGAACGAGGAGTTTGACACTGACATAATGCTTTTAAATGCAATACGCATTATTCCCTCATGCGTTGTTGAGGTAACGGCAGAGTGTTCAGATAATATCGGTGCTGTAAGCCCACTTGAATTTAAAACTATCGTGGCAGGCGGCAGACAGCAAAGCGTCAGCGTTAAGCTGAAAACACGCTATGCAGGTCTTGGCACAGTGAAAATAAAAAGCATACGTTTGCATGACTATCTTGGAATAATCACCCTGCACCTTGACAGTTCACGTTATGAAAAAGCCGTGGGAAAAATAAAGATAATGCCGAATATCCCTGACACTGGCTCTCAAACAGAGCTTCTTAAAGCAACTTCCGAGAACGCTTCATTTGACGATAACGAAAGCGAATCAGATGAAAATGCACTTGGTCTTACAGGCGTTCCGGGCTATGACCACAGACAGTATGAGATAGGCGACCCGCTGAAAAGAATAAACTGGAAGCTTTCTTCAAAGCGTGACGAGCTTATGGTGCGCCTTGATGAAAAGGTCACGGCTTCAAGTCAGGCGTTTTTCCTTGATATACCAAGCGAAAATCATGACCCCATGTTTGCTATGAATATTGATAATATAGTCGAAGCGAGCCTTGCAATGCTTTCAATGCTTATCATGGAGGGCTTTGAGAGTGAGTATAATTATTATCTTGACGGCTGGAAAAGCATGAAAATAAAGCAGGCAGGTGATATAATAGAGCTTCAAAACGACCTTGCGGCAATAGCACCATATCCGCAGGAAAAGCGTTTTGCCTTTTCTCATGAGATAGGCAAGACAGCTCCTATTTGCTTCACAGCCTGCATGTCGACTTCTCAGGGGGATTTTTCTTCTCTTATAGAAGAATTTAACGGCTCTTTTGTAGTGACACGTCTTAGCGGTCTTGATAAGCAGACAGAAAATATGTGGCTTGTAGACGAAACTTTCGAGTTTCGTAAAATGACATAGGGGGTGTGGCTTTTGAATACTAAAACTGCTCAGGTAAAAAACACCCTTGTGAATATTCTTTCAAAATATGCTTTGCCGCTGCTCCTTGGAGCAGTGGTCATGAACATAATCTTTAAGACCTATCTTGTAGACAATGTCAGACTTTATACTTTTGGATATGTGGTCTATGAATGTCTGCTGTTTGCTCTTTTTGAGTGGCTTAAGCCGAAAAAAGTCCTGCGAGGTCTTGTCTATACCGCCCTTATGGTGGCAGTGCTGTTTTTGGGCTTTCAGCTTCTTCGTGCTGGATTTGAACATTCTGGAAAATCATTTATCAATTGGTTTTATGTAAACAGGCAGGAGATAGGTCAGATAGATGAATATTTCTACTTTCTGTTTGTGGGACTAGGCTTCTTTATCATTTCGGTGCTTTACTATTTCACTATTGTGCGCTATAGAAGCTTTGGAACGATGCTCGTTGTGCTTTTTCCGTTTTTTATTTACGGAAAGCGTGCCGACTCAATGGATACTCTTGACATAACCATAATGCTCACTGTGTTCATTGCACTTATGGTGCACAGCAGACTTGTTTCAGACGAGAGCAAGCATGACCTTGTTATAAACGGCTCTTATGTGGCGGCATCGGCGGTTTTCGTTACCCTTGTGGGTGCGCTTGCAATGCTTATGCCGACTTCCTCAAAGACATCTTATCTTGAAAAAAACAGCAACTTCTTTGATGTGAATATCAAAAGCAGTGGCACATATGACAATCTTAGTGATGAGTCTTCACCAAGATTTGGCGCAGACGCAACGGGCGAGATTCTTTTCAACTTCACCACAACCTCTGATGAACAGGTCATTTACCTCCGCAGACAATCCTTTGACCTTTTCAGAAACGAGAAGTGGGTAACAGACGATAGCTTCTACGATTTTGATATTGACAAAAATGTTCATCTTTACGGTGACAACGAGGTGAACTCACCGAGCTATGTTTACAGCATAGCAAAGTCACTTGCAGATAAGGATTATACCAAGGATCTTGGCGTGGACAGGTCACAGTTTCCTGATGATCTGTTCAGTGAAAAGGCGGTCATGAATCAGTTCAGCGACAGCTTTGCCCCTAGCTATATCCCTGCCCCGCTGATGATAACTCCAGGGGAGAACAACGTTTATATCAAAACAACTCACAGCGAGGTCTACAGACCATATGACACCGCAGGAAATAAGCTTGGCATTAGCTTTGAGTATATCCCTGAAACGGAGAACGAAAGACAGGCTGCTGCAAATCTTGATATGACTGAAAATCAGTTCAAACTGCTGCTTTCTTATGGTTTGACAAACGGAGATGTCACATCAAATCAAGCGCTGAATATTTATAAGATATATGCGTTGTACACAGATGTTTCTGCATATGACGATAAAGGCGGAAAAATGGAGGCTCTTGCGAAAAACATAACGGAAAACTGCAAAAATGATTATGAGAAAGCTCAGGCGCTTGTGGATTATTTTGAGCAGAACGGCTATGTTTACGATAACGAGTATGAGCCTGACGATGAGTCTATCGCATATTTTCTTTTCACGAGCAAGCGTGGAAACTGCACGAACTATGCCACAAGCATGACGCTTATGGCGAGAATGCTGGGACTTCCAGCAAGGTATGTTGAGGGCTTTGCAGCATATGAAAAGAATGAACGTGGAGAGTTTGTGGTAAGAGATAGCCATGCTCACGCTTTTGTAGAGGTCTTTATCACAGGCATTGGCTGGATGACTTTTGACCCGACAGTTCCGGGCTATCAGCGTGACTACAGTGCAAATGGTACGAACTTTGATGTTTCAACTTTTGTAAGCTATTTCAGCAGGATCGCTCTGTTTATCGGTGTAGCGTTTGTGCTTGTGGTTTTCGTGTTCCTTAACAGAATTATCGAGGTATTTTTCAGACTGTCACTTAAATTCAGAGATAACGGCGACAAAGTCATAAGGCTTTACAGGCGGGTGGTAAGGCTTTTGACCATAGCTTCTAATGATAAGCTATCGGGATACACGCCTGAAATGATAAGAGAATATCTTGTTAAGAGGCGTGGAGTTGAGCTTGGCGGTCTTATAGATCTTTTTGAAAAGACCTGCTTCGGTGGATATGTTCCTGATGAAACCGAATGGAAAATGGTCTATGCAGAGTACAAAGCACAATGGAAAAAGCTCACAAAGCGTGAGAAAACGACTTTGGAGCTTGATAAGAATATGTAATGAAATGGCTGTGCGTAAAAAATCACGCACGGCTATTTTTTTTGTATAAAAAAAGGCTGCCGTATAAAACAGCAGCCTGAGAGTGTAAAAAATCTCCGAAAGAGCAGGACGTCAATGACGCCCACTGTATCTGATATTTAATTAAAGTGAAGCAAGAAGATCGCTCATTGCGTAAAGTCCTGCCGGCTTTCCGCAAAGAAAAACGCCTGCATTCACCGCACCCACAGCGAATACCTGCTTTGAATGAGCTTCGTGCTTGAGGGAGATGACTTCATCTCTGCCTGCAAAGATTATCTCATGCTCGCCAACAATAGTGCCACCACGGACAGAGTGCATACCGATCTCGGTCTTTTCTCTCTTTGCTCTTACAGAATGACGATCGTAAACATAGTGATACTTGTTGTCAAGCTCCTCGTTTATTGCGTCTGCAAGCATGATAGCAGTGCCTGAAGGAGCGTCTATCTTCTGGTTATGGTGCTTTTCGATTATCTCGATATCATACTGACCGCCAAGAACTTTTGCGGCAGTTTTTGCAAGATTTGCAAGAAGATTGATACCAAGGGTCATGTTGAATGTGAAGAAAACAGGTATCTGCTCGGAAGCCTTGTGTATCTTCGCTGTATCCTCTTCTGTATAGCCTGTGGTAGCTATTACAAGGGCAGTGCCGTTTGAAAGGCAATAGCTGAGAAGTCCGTCCAGTGCTGACGGGTGTGAGAAGTCGATTATTACATCAGGCTTTTCAGGCAGGTTGGCAGGCTCTTTTACTACAGGGAAGTCTGCATAAGCCTCGCCGAATTTGTCGATACCTGCGCTTACTGTGCAGTCGTCACGCTCTGATATAACGTCATATATGAACCTGCCCATTTTTCCGCAGGCGCCACATATTGCGATCTTGGTCATTTATATCATTCCTTTTCTTTTTATTTATTGACCAGTATGTGCAGGGAAACGGGCGAACGCTGTTCGCCCCTACAGCACACCTTAAAATTTTGTTATAAACATAAAGGGCGAATTTCTCCGCCCTTTGTATTTTTTTACTTGATAAGTCCGAGAGCGTTCATTGACGCTTTCAGCTTTTCTATCTTATCATCGCTCATTCTTACAAGCGGCAGACGGCACTCGCCGACCTCAAAGCCCATAAGGTTAAGAGCTTCCTTGACAGGGATAGGGTTTACGTCGCTGAAAAGTGCCTTTGCAAAACCAAGGGTCTTGAATACCTTTTCTCTTGCTTCCTCGTACTTTCCATCAAGGCAGAGCTGTGTGATCTCATGTGTTTCAAATGGCATACAGTTGGAAAGAACTGAGATAACACCCTTTCCGCCCAGAGCCATGATAGGAATTATCTGATCGTCGTTGCCTGAATAGATATCAAGGTCATCACCGCAGAGAGCTGCTACCTGTGTTATCTGGCTGATATTTCCGCTTGCTGCCTTGATAGCAACGATATTGTCTATCTTTGCAAGCTCACGGCAGGTCTCAGGAAGAATGTTCACACCTGTTCTTGACGGTACGTTGTAAAGAATGATAGGCAGTGTAACAGCCTTTGCGATAGCGGAGAAGTGTGCGATAAGTCCTGCCTGTGAAGTCTTATTATAATAAGGTGTAACACAAAGCAGAGCGTCAGCACCAAGCTCCTCAGCCTTCTTAGAAAGGTTTACGGCATACTCTGTATGGTTTGAGCCTGTGCCTGCGATAACAGGAATTCTGTGATTTGTCTTTTCAACAGCATAGCGGATACACTCGATATGCTCCTCGTCTGTCATGGTAGCACTTTCGCCTGTTGTTCCGCAGATTATGATAGCGTCTGTGCCGTTGTCGATGTTGAAATCGATAAGCTCGCCCAACTTGTCAAAGTTGATAGAGCCGTCAGCGTTCATAGGTGTAACGATAGCAACGCCTGCACCTGTGAAAATAGTCTTTTTCATAAACAGCACTCCTTTCGTGCGTATATATGTGTTATATTAGTCAAAATAGCCCTTTGCTGCAAGAAGCTCAGCCAGCAGAACTGCTCCGCCTGCCGCACCTCTCAGTGTATTGTGTGAAAGGCAAACGAACTTATAGTCATACTGTGAATCTTCTCTCAGTCTGCCTATAGAAACTGCCATGCCGCCCTCAAGGTTTCTGTCGAGCTTAGCCTGTGGACGATCATCCTCTGTGAAGTAGTTAAGGAACTGCTTTGGAGCGCTTGGAAGCTGAAGCTCCTGTGGAACACCGCTGAAATCTTTCCAAGCCTGAAGAATCTCTTCCTTAGAAGGTTTATTCTCAAATGATACGAAAACTGCTGCTGTGTGACCGTCGGAAACAGGAACTCTCAGGCACTGTGTTGTGATAGCCGGAGCTGTTGCGTCAACGATAACGTCGCCCTCGATATGACCCCAGATCTTAAGAGGCTCTTTCTCAGACTTTTCTTCCTCGCCGCCGATATAAGGGATAACGTTGTCAAGGATCTCAGGGAAGCTTTCAAATGTCTTGCCTGCGCCTGAAATTGCCTGATATGTGCAGGCAAGAGCCTTTGTTACCTTATATTTATCCATAAGAGGAGCAAGAGCAGGAACGTAAGACTGGAGTGAGCAGTTAGACTTAACTGCGATAAATCCTCTCTTTGTGCCAAGTCTTTTTCTCTGTGAAGCGATTATCTCGATATGCTCAGGGTTTACCTCAGGAATGACCATTGGAACATCAGGAGTATGTCTGTGTGCGGAGTTGTTTGATACAACAGGGCATTCAGCCTTTGCATACTTTTCTTCAAGGGCTCTTATCTCGTCTTTCTTCATATCAACTGCGCAGAATACGAAATCTACCATTGAAGCGATCTTCTCAACGTCCTCCTCGGCGTTCAGAACTGTAAGCTCACCGATAGCTTCCGGCAGAGGCTCTGAAAGCTTCCACTTGCCTGCAACTGCGTCCTTGAGCTTTTTGCCTGCCGAACGTGGTGAAGCGGCAACGCATACTACATTGAACCATGGGTGTTTGTCAAGAAGCAGAGAAAATCTCTGACCTACCATTCCCGTTGCACCGATGATACCGACATTGTACTTTTTCATATTAAAACTCCTTTTCCTGTGCCATGGTAACAATTTTCTTTGGCGTTATACACTAAAATCACGCACTGTTCAAATGTTATTTTGCACAAAACATAAAAAATAAACAAATAATAAAAAAACTGGTTGAAAACCAGTTCATCATACAATATAATAAGAATGTTGACATAAAAATTTATGCCGATAGCACTCCACCATTTGTAATGATGACAACTGATAGTCTATTAAACTAACAGTCAGCAGGAGTGTTCCCGATACTCCGCTTCGGCAGTTTTACCTTTCTCATTTACCATAGGCGTTGGGACGCTGTTGTGTGGGGTCACACGAAAAATGATACTCATTTCAACTGCACCTCTATCTGTTCTGTTTAATGATAACAAATATTTAGCGTTCTGTCAATACATATAGATAAAAATATTTTAATTTTCTGTAAATTAATAAGTTTATATGAAATTAAATGGTTTTAAAGAATGTTGACAGTTGTTGGAATAAGGACTTTGAGAATGGTGAGAGTGGGACGTAGAGGACGCCGTTCCCTACATTATTAT
>ULVL01014654.1_pt1 | contig 21328 bp, 19 predicted proteins | sample 1959381 | NCBI WGS metagenome assembly ULVL01 (sample SAMEA4835785, study PRJEB28245) | human gut metagenome | biome: gut microbiome; material: fecal sample | place: Denmark | collected 2008
GAAGTAGATCCTACTGATAAGGCAACAACTACATATTAAAAAAGAAGGAGAGAATGTAAAATGGGGAATAAGAATGGATTATTAAAATTCCTACAAAACAAAAACACCGTTACTGTAATTGGTGTAGTAGCAGCAGTTTTGGTATTATACGTAGGCTATAACATTCGTGTTAAAAATGCTATAAATCCAATAACTGTACCTTATGCTAAAGAAACAATAAAAGGTGGAACACAAATAACAGAAGATAAAGTTGGAACTATCCAAGTACCACCATCAATGCTAAAAGGTAATGTACTTACAAATCAATCACAAATAATTGATAAGTATGCAAGACCAGATAGTATTATTCCAGAAGGAAGTCTTTTCTATTCAACAGCAGTAGTTGAAGAAGGACAATTACCAAATAGTATCATTATGAAATATCAAAAAGGATATGTTTTATACAACATGGCAGTTACTACAGAATCAACTTATGGTAACTCTATATATCCAGAAAACTACATTGATATTTATCTAAAAATAGTAAATAAAATTGATACAACAAATCCAAATGCTAGTAAAGAAAATGCTGATAAAATAATGTTTGGTAAATTATTAGAAAACGTTAAAGTATTAGCAGTAAAAGATGCTTCTGGTCAACCAGTATTTGCTAACTTAGATGAGCAAAGAACACCAGCAATGATAGTGTTCGCTGTACCAGAAAAATACTATATCCTATTGAAAAAAGCAGAGTTCTTAAGAAACTATGATACAACATTAATACCAGTACCAACTAACGAAAGCTTAGCTGATAAACCAGGTAATATTAAATTATCAAGTGAAGAATTAGAACAATTTATCAATAAAGTAACAGTTACAATAGATCAATAAAAAGAATAAAGAAGAAAAGAGTGGATGGTTAGATGAACGAAAATATTTTTGATAAACTTGATTTTGGACCTTTAAAGTCCCTACTAGAAAATGATGACATTACTGATATATCTTATGATAACAATGGACAAATATGGATTCGTTCTCTAACTCAAGGTTCTGTAAGAGTAGAAGTAAATGGAGCAACCCCTGAGTTCATTGAAAAACTAGCTTTTCAATGTTCTAACGTCATGGGTACAACTTTTAATAATGCTAAGCCTTTCCTAGATGCAGAGTCAGCTGAATTACGTTTAAACTTCGTACATCCATCAATAGCAACTAATGGTATTGCAATGGTTATTCGTAAAACACCAGCAAAGATTAGATTGGAAAAAGAAAAATTATTAAAAGAAGATTACTTCACTCAAGATATTCACGATATTTTAATAAAATGTGTTGAAGGACACTGTAACATAATTGTTGCCGGTGAAACTGGTTCAGGTAAAACAGAGTTTGTTAAATACTTAGCCAGTCATACCAAAACAAACGAAAAAATAATTACAATTGAAGATACTCTAGAATTACACTTAGATAAGATTTTCCCTCAAAGAGATATCGTTGCTATGAAAACAAATAATGTTGCTAGTTACACAGATGTATTAGTAACATGTATGCGTCAGAATCCAAAGTGGATTCTACTATCAGAAGTACGTAGTGCTGAAGCAGTTTCCGCAGTAAGAAACTCAATTTCATCAGGTCACAACATCTTATCAACAATTCATGCCGATAAAGCATCTGCTATACCATATCGTCTATATAGTTTGATGGAAACAGACCTAGATGTTAATCAGTTCTTATCAACAATATATCGTTATATTCAATTAGGTGTTCATATTAGAGCATATTACAGTAAAGAAAGAGGACAATTTCATCGTGAAGTAGACGAAGTAACAGAGTTCTATGTAGATGAAAATAATCAACCTCAAAGTAGAGTAATTTATCAAAAAATGTTTGGTAAAGAACCAATGTTAAGAAAGCCAAGTAAACATTTAATTGAATACCTAGAAAATCAAAATATAGATATTAATTCAGTAGCTAGTCATATGGCTGATGACTTTCCATTTAATGCCGATATTGATGTAGAAAATAAAAATCAAGAACACGTAGTAGAACAACCTACTCAAGCAAATGTAAGTAGTGAGCCATTAACTCCTCAAGTACAAGTAACACCTGAAGTAGCACAAACAAAGCAACAAGTAATACAACCTGTTATGCCAACAGAACAAGTAATACAACCAGTAATTCCTCTACAACCAACCATTCAACAAGAAACTGTTCCAGTTAATAATACTGTAGTGCCATTACAACCAGTACTTAAAGAACAACAAAATATACCAGTTAGTAATGTTGTACCACTACAACCAACAGTAGTACCAGAACCTTCTGCTCCAATGCAAAAAGTAATCCAACCACAACCAGTAGTAGCATCAGTCATTCCAGTACAACAACAAGTTATACCTCAAGTTCAACCTGGAATAATAACTAACCAGGTACAACAACAAGCACCTGAATTACAAACATTACCAACAAATATTGAACCATTACCAACATTAGATGGTTCAACAAGTCAACAATAAATAAAAAAGGGGAGTAATAAAAATGTATATTGAAGAATTACTAATAATAATAGTTATTGCTGTTGGTATTGTAGGATATCGTAGCTATAAAGGTCAAAACTTTGGAAAATTTATTACTGTCCAAGTTCAACAAATGTATGATAGATTTGCCCCATATTCATTCAAAGTAGTAAGAGAAAAAACCAAAGAATTAGGTCAAGAGTATACAGCCAAGCAATATACAGTACAAGTAGTAACAATGTCTATCTTTGCTGGAGTAGTAACATACTTATATTTTTATAACTTAGTAATATGCTTATTCTATATATTTGCCGTTATAATGATAGTTCCATACTTATCATATTTAAGATGTAAAAGAATATATAGTGAATTTATCTTTGAACAAATTCAAGTATATACATCAAACGTTATTATGGAATTTGCTACTACTCAAAGTTTTGTAAAAGCTCTAGAAGGAGTAAGAAACTCAGGTATCTTAGAAGACCCAGTAAAAAGTGATGTTGATTACATGATTGAATTAGCTTATAAAAATGGTAGTATTGATGAGTCACTTGCCCATATGAGTAGAACATATCCATACTATATCGTAAAAAACATGCACCAATTATTCTTACAAATAACAAAAGAAGGTGCTAGAAACTCAGCTGATTCACTAGATAATATGCAATTAGATATCGATATGTTAGTTGAAAGTGTATATCGAGATCGAATAGAAAGAGCAACATTCCATAAATCATTCTTACAATTTGGTATTATGTTATATTTAATGGCAATGTTAGTTCAATACTTACTTGGTAGAGAAACATATATCATTCTATTAGGAAGATGGTATGTAAAATTATTGTTACATGGCGTATTAATAATAAATTCATATTTCCTTCTAAAAGGAGAAAAATATTATAATGAGAATGTAGGTGCTGAGTAATGGAAGCGTTAATAGTAGGAGCAATCATAATAGGAATCTTAATATATAACGATACAATCGATAAAAAGAAATTTATGATTGATAATGAAAAATATTTACAAGCCTTAAGAGAAGAAGATTATACATTTTTAGTATATGCCAAGTATGGAGAAGAAGTAGATGCCGATCAACTTTATATGAAAAGATGTACTAATGCTATTATTATATTTTTAGTAATATTAGCACTAACATCAACTTCAGGTAGTTCATCAGGTAGCTTACTTAATCCACAATTTTTCTTAAATCTAGTACTATCAATAGTAGTTGGAGTATTAGGATTTAAACTACCATACATGCAATTAAAAAGTTTTTATAAAACACACTTACATGAAATAGATATAATGTTACCATACTATCTAAAGAGTTTAGAGATATTAATTCAACACTATACAGTACCAGTTGCTCTAGGTAAATCAATAGATGATGCTCCAGATATATTTAAACCTGGACTAAGAGAATTAATAAATAAAATAAACTCTGGAGATTCAACAATAGATCCATATATGGATTTTGCTAATACTTATCCAGTACGTGATTCAATGCGTATGATGCGTCTATTATATAGATTGGGTTTAGGTTCACAAGAAAAGAAACAAGAAAGATTAATGATGTTTTCAAGAACTGTATCAAATCTTCAAAATAAAGCTCGTGAAACTAAATATAAAGAACGTCTAAATCATATGGAAAGTCAAACTATGATTATGTTAGTAGTAACTGGTGTAGGAGTAATGTTAATTATCTTAATTTCTATGATGATGATGTTTAATATGTAATAAAAATATTGATAAAAAAAAACTATTTTGTTATAATAAAATTGTAAAGATAGGAAAGGAGATGTACATATAAATGAAAGCAGCAACAGGTGAATTAAATTTAACAGTAATTACATTAATCGCAATTGCAGCTGTAATTGGTTTCTTCTGGGTTATGTGGCCAAATATTAAATCTGCTATGAATAGCCAATGGGGAAATATTAGTGGTAATGATCCTAACAATGGTATCATTGTTCTTGAAAGAAGATAAATAAAAAGAGGTGATTAGCTATGCGTGATGCGTTTGGTGGACTTATGAATATGGTAATTATTATTGTCTTTTTAGTATTAGTTTCTGGCTATTTAGCATTTAATGTTAACTACACCAAAGCTTTTCGTGTAAAAAATAAAATAATCACTACAATAGAACAATATGAAGGAAACTGTGGTAATGAAAATAGTGCTTGTAATCAAGAAATTATAAGTTACATGAAAGAATTAGGATATAATGCTGATACAAATATGAGAATTGATGGATATGAATGTCAAAATGGATATTGTATTCAAAGAATAGAACCAAATAGAGATTCAGCATCAGTAAATGATCAAGAAAAGAAAGTTTATTACAGAGTAGTAACAGCTATAGTAATAGATATTCCTATAATAAACAAAATTATGCCACAGTTAAAAATATTTCAAGTATCAGGTACAACAAAACAATTTGTACCAACTTCATAATAAGGAAAAGATAATATGAATGTTATTATAGCTAATGAACAGCAACAAATACTATCAAATCTTGATATAGACATTATAAAAACTATAACAGGAAGTTATGATGCTAGAGAAATAGTTGATATGTTCAAAGACTTTTTCTTTAATAAAATGATACTTGATGTAACCGCAATAAAAGGATATGAGAATGCAGATAATTATCTAGCTCTAGCTCAACAACTTGATCCTGATAAAATAATTTTGTTTATACCAGAAAATAATAAGCAATTATGTACTTCAATGTTTTTATCAAAGATAATTTCATTTGGAATATATAATTTTACTACTAATATTGATGGTATTAAGTATTTAATACAAAGGCCAAATACATACGCCGATGTAGAAAATCTTCAACATATGGCAAGACCTGTGGTGGTGTCTGAAAATAGTAATATGGCACCAAATACTGTATCAAAAGTAATTGGATTTAGAAGTATAACTGATTGTGCTGGTTCTACAACATTAATTTATATGTTAAAAAAAGAATTAGAATCAGCAATGAATGCCACAGTTTTAGCTATTGAAGTAGGTAAAAGAGACTTTGTATTTTTCAATGAGAAGAATATGATTTCAACTACTAAAGAAGATTTAAAAGATATTATTACTCAAAATACACAGGCTCAAGTAATATTAGTAGATTTAAATGCATACCCACATGATGAGGTATGTCAAGAAGTGTTTTATTTAGTGGAGCCAAGTATAATAAAACTTAACAAGGCAATAAGAAGAGAACCTAATGTTTTCAATAGAATAAGAAATAAAAATGTTATCTTAACAAAAAGTCTATTGTCAAATAAAGATATTGCTGATTTTGAGTTAGAATCAAATATAAAAGTATTTTATAATATGCCACCATTAGATGAAAGACAAAGAAATGGAGCTATAAATGATTTCTTAGGTAGAATCGGTTTAATATCATCGATGTCTAGTTCAAGTAATTCAGGACGTGTTTTTGGATTATTTAGAAGATAAGATTGACAAATAACGGTTAATAAGATATTATATTTATAGCAAAGGAGAGGTATTATGTTAGGTACTATGAAAAATGTAGGTCAAGTCGGCGGTGCATGTGACGGACTAGAACCAGTAATCAAAATAATAAGAGATGGAGTTTTAAAATATGTATGTATATTAATTCCAATTGGTCTACTTTTATTTGGTGTTTTTGATTTAGGTAAGGCAGTTATTGCTAGTGATGAAAAAGAAGTTAAAGCAGCTCAAAGTAGGTTAATTAAAAGAGTTATTTATGCCGTATTAGTATTTTTAGTACCACAAATAGTTTCGTTAATAATGAATGTGGTAGCAATTGGTGTAGGCGATGAAGATACTACTAGTTGGGCTTCTTGCTGGAACAATGCATATGTAGTAAATAAATAAATGAATAGCAAATAATTGCTATTTTTTTTTTGCTATGATATATTTATTATGTTATAATGTATTTGGAGTGATCTATATGAAAAAAGGAACTACTTTTTGTTTCTTATTAATAATAGGACTAACAATGCTTAGTTCTTTTAGTGTATCAGCAAAAAGTTTAACAACAACTAATATAAAAGTGAGTAATTATGTGCAAATAGGTGCAGGTTCAGGTTTCGAAAATGGTGATTTTACATGTGATGGAGATAATGCCATACTTGGAAATGTAAATGATGAAAATTCAGTAGCTTGGCTTGTAAATGAAATATTAAATTACTTAAAAATAATTGGACCATTCTTGGTATTGATATTAAGTAGTATAGAGTTTGTAAAAGCAATATTAACGTCCGATGATGAGAGCCTAGCTAAAGCTCAGAAAAACTTAATAACACGTTTAATATTGGCAGCAGCACTTTTTGTTTTACCAACATTAATAAGTGTAATTTTAAATGTCTTTGGAATAACATCAAATGAAATATGTATATTTCAATAGAATAAAGGTAAGAGGTGATAGTAAATGGTAGATTTAATGCCAGCTTCAACAATATCGGATTTAATAAGAACAGTGTTGGTAACTGTTATAGATAGACCAGCATTCCTAATTTTAAACGTAGTATATCAAGTGTTTTTTAATGTTGCAACCGTTGAATTATTTAGTAATGTAACGGTAAGAACAATATATTATAGATGCCAAATGGTAATTGGTATTTTTATGCTCTTTAAATTTGCTGTAACAATATTAGAGGGAATTGTAGATCCAACAAGGATCACCGATAAAAAACAAGGTGCTGGAAAAATAATAACTAGAATAATCACATCGCTTGTTATTTTAGCTTTAATAACCCCAATAAATATTCCAAATCCTGCTAACAAATGGGAGGAACAATTAAAAAATAATGGTATTATTTTTGGAGCGTTGTATTCATTACAAGATAGAATATTAACAAATAATACTTTAGGAAAATTAATTCTAGGGACTTTGGAAGATAGTGACGCCAAGAACAATAGTGTTGCAGAGGCGGGATCACAATTTGCAAAGAGTATTGTCCAGAGTTTTATAAGGTACAACTTGAAGTCTGGAACCTTAGACACTCCACCAGATGGCGGAGAATATGAGGATGTAATTTCAAATCGAGTTTGTACTACTGACAGCGATGTTGAAGATAAGTATAATAATGGTAATACACAAGAAATTCTTTCACTAGTAAACTTAGAATGTAGTGCTCAAAATGGAGGTAATCTATCATCAACTCTAAAAAAGGTATTTGGTGGTGCACAATATGTTTTTGCATATAGTCCAATTGGTGGAATATGTGCTTACATAATTTCAATAATTCTAATAGGATTTACAGTTGATATTGCAATTCGAGCAATTAAATTAGCAGTATTAAGATTAATAGCTCCAATTCCAATAATAAGTCACATGAACATTTCAGCAAAGGAAAGTAAAGGTGCTGATTCGTTTAGTCTTTGGGTAAAATCATTAACTACAACATATTTAGATTTGTTTATTAGATTAGCAGTATTGTATTTCGTATTAGCATTAATCCAACAAATAATATCACCAGGCGGAGTGAGAATAAAACTTGGTACAGGATTACCAGGTGCCTTAGCATTTGTATTCGTAGTAATAGGATTGTTATTATTTGCAAGACAAGCACCTAGATTTTTAACGGAAGCTTTAGGATTACAAGGAACAATGAGTAATATTGGACTATCTGCTATACTATCAGGAGCAGGTGCTTTACGAGCTGGAGGAACATTCAGCGATATGGTAAGTGCAGGAAGAAATTCTATTGATAATAATATTAATGCAATTAATAGTGGTAAAGCACCTCCGAGCGTAGGCATGGCATACAATGCTGGTAGAGATTTAGCAGCACAGATGATTACTGGCAATGACAAAATGACATATAGGGAAATGCAAAGAGGAAGAAGAATGCTAGCAAGAGAAGGAATAACTGCTCACAGTGCTGATGAAGTTCATAATGCAGCAGTTTCTGCTGCCGCCTTTACCGATAGGATGGCAGACGATGCTAAGGCAGGCAGATTCACATATATGAACAACGATGGAACAACTGGAACATACAAATGGAAGGATAATCATGGTGTGACACATAATGTTACAAACAAAGATGAGATGTCACTTGCACTTGATCAACAGAGAACTATATCTGGAATATTACAATCAAAAGATAAAAAGATTGATGCCGAAGTTAGCAAATATGGTGAGAGTCGTAGTTGGCGAGATAAAAAGAGAATGGATAATACAGGTCCAGCATCAAGAATAAATCAATATAGAGCCGACAGGCATAATACAAGATATGGTTCTGGTCCAGATGTTGTCAACGTAAGACAGGCTGGCGTTGATGTATCTGAACATAACTAAAAAAAATTAAAAAGGAGTGTGATATAAGTGAATGATTATTTAATACCTGCTAATACAAAAAAGGGTCAATTGATTTTAGGTATATTTAGAACGAGTGACTTGATATTATTAATAGCTGGTGTCTTTACAACGGTAATGATACTAGCTTTAATACCAATCACTTCAACACTAGGTACAATACTAGCATTATCCCCTGGCGTTATATGCGCAATGCTAGTTGCACCTGTACCATATTATCATAATGTTTTAAACATAATTATCGAGGTATATGATTATTTAACATCAAGACAAACATATCGTTGGAAAGGTTGGTGCTATAAAGAATGGCTAAAAAAGTAACATCTGGTTATACAGAAGATTGGTTACCAGTAAGAGGTATTCAAAATGGTTTTATAATAACTACAAATAATCAGAAAGTAACAGGAGTAAAAATTACTCCAAGAAATATTTTTATTCTTGATCCACAAGCACAAGATAATGTTTTGATAAGTTTAAAAAACTTCTACAATATGTTAGATTTTGAGTTCTGGCTAGTAGTTGCTGATAGACCAGTAGACATCTCCGTTTACATGGCTCAATTACAATTACTATATAATGAGGCTGCTGATCCAGCTATTAGGAAATTAATATTACAAGACATAAATAAAGGTAATATGTTTATTAACAACAATGTTGTTGATACAGAATACTATATTTTATTTAAAGATAAAAATGTTGATTTATTACAAAAACGTGTAAGAACTATGATAAACGGTTTAGCTAGTTGTGGACTTAATGCAGCTCAAGTTAATAATTCTGATTTACGTATAATCTTAGAAAATTTCTTAAATGGGGGAACGAATACTGAGTTTGGGACGGTGATGTCATAATGAGTATTGGAATAAGAAGTCAGTTAGCTCCAAAAGGACTACATTTTAATCCAAGTGATTTTACTATAAGCGACAATTACGCTACAATTTTAACAGTAGTTTCTTACCCAAAATATATTCAACCAGGTTACTTATCATCATTAACAAATATGCCTGGTATTAAAGTAGTTGTAAAACACATTCCTGTACCATTCCAACAGATGGCAAAAATGTTAAATAAACAAGTGGCTGATTTAAGAGAAAAATATCGTAATGAAAGAGATTTAACAGTTCAAGAAAGATATCGTCAAGATGCTGAAAGTTTGGAATATTTCATTTCCATGCTAGCAGCTAGTCAAGCACGTATCTTTGACTTTCAAATGCATATTATGATTACTTCTCCAACAAAAGAAGGATTGGAATTAAAAAAAGTAAATGTTAAAAACTACTTAGATGCTATGGGATTACGTGCTGTATCACTACGTTTTGAACAAGAAAAAGTACTAAAATCAATTTTACCTATTTTCCCATCTCAAGATGTAGAACAAAGAATTGGTACTCCAATTCCATCAGTTACAATAGCAGCTATGTATCCATTTATTTTTGATAGTATAAAAGATCCAGGACTATCAACACTACTTGGTGTAGATTTCTCTGGAGGAGTAATTTTATTTAACCAATTCTTATATAAAATAAGAAAAGAAAATAACCGTAACAACGCTAATATGATTGTTTTAGGTACATCTGGTTCAGGTAAATCAACTGCAGCTAAACTTCTTCTAAGAGGTCACATCCGTAATGGTTGTCAAATAGTTATAATCGATCCAGAAGATGAATTTAGAGATATTACACAAGCTTTTGGTGGAGATACAGTAGATATTGGTAAAGGTGGAGAATTTGGTTTAATTAACCCGCTAGAAGTAGTAATCGATGCTGATGAAGAAGAAATAAAACAAGGATTAGGTTACACAGTCCTAACTAGAACACTTCAATTCTTAAAAGCCTTTATGAAATACTATGATCCATCAATTCAAGAAGATGTCCTAACAATGTTTAGTGAAGTAGTACAAGATACATATAAACGTTTTGGAATTGACTTTAATACTGATTTCTCACACTTTACAAGTGCTGATTATCCAACTTTTAGTGATGTATATGCAACAATAAAAGGTAGATTAATGTCAATGACAGATCAAACTCAAGAACGAGAAATAATGGAACGTCTTGAATTAAAAGTTAGACCAATCACAAAAGAGTTAAAGTTCTATTTTGATGGTCATACAACAATAAGTAGAGATAGTGACTTCATGGTATTTAATATAAAAGAATTAATGAATAGTGATTCAACAGTTAAGAATGCTTTATTCTTTAACGTTTTAAAATACGCATGGGGCTTATGCTTAGACTATGACGTTGATACAGTACTAATGGTAGATGAAGCACACGTCCTATTAGGCGATAAAAATATATTAGGTGCTGACTTCTTAGCTCAGGTACAACGTCGTGCCCGTAAATATAACACAGGAACAATTATCATAACACAACAACCAAGCGATTTCTCAGATCCTGCCGTTATAACACAGGGTAAAGCAATTTTTGATAACTCATCATATTATTTAGTAATGGGCTTGAAAAAACAAGCTGTAGAAGATTTATCATTACTAATTGATTTAAATGATAGTGAAAAAGAAAGTATAAAACGCTATTCTCAAGGTGAAGCATTATTTGTATGTGGAAACAGACGTATGAGAATAAATATAACTGTAACAAAAGAAGAATTAGACTCTTTCGGTACTGGAGGAGGACTATAGTAAGTAGTAGTTAGGTGGTGATAGCATGTCAGCGTATAAAGCCAATAGAAATGGTGATAGTAGCAATCTTTCTGAAAAAGAAAGAGCTGATAAAAATAATGCCCAAAACGTTAGAAATGCCGCTGACGTAGCTATTGCCAGTGGGCATCCAGTAGCTGCTGCTATTGGAGGTGCTGTAAAGACAGCAGACAAAATAACTGGTGGAAAAGCTAGTGAGGGATTAGGTAAAGCTGCAACCAAGGTAATGAACAAAATGCCTAATGGTAAAGCAATGCAAAATGTTTCCAATAAAATAAATGAGTCCGGTGCTGGTGATGCCATAGGTAAAGCTGCTGCCATGAAAAATGGTGCTGGAGGTACAGCAGGAGCTACTGGTGCTGGAGCAAAAACTAGTTCTGGTGCTCAAGGAGCTGCTGGAGCTGGTGACGGAGCAAAAGCTGGTTCTGGAACGCCTAAAAAACCATTGCTAGGAAATAAGGATAACTCAAAAGAAAAATCTCCAGGTACTTTTAGCGGAGAAGGTTTTGGAAATATAAACTTTAAAAAAGTTGCGATGATTCTATTACCAGTGGTAGTTGTATTATTTGGTTTTCTATTATTAATATTATCAGCTTACTCAGTAACAATGGGGGGGTTTGACGAAGCCTTTGGAGCAGCAGGAGCCTCTGGCGAATCAACTGGAAATCTTAATTATTCAACAAATGATCCAAAAGCTCAGGAATTTTATAAAAGAATAAATGAAGTAAAATTAAGTCTTCAAATGTCTGGTAAAAACGTAACAGCAGTACAAATAGTTGCTGTTTATCGTGTCCTAGCTTCAAAAGATGCAAGCATCAATTATGAAACCATGACTACAGATAAATTAAAAGCTATAGGTATAGCTGTTGCTGATGGTTATAGCGATGATGCCGATACTTATGCTTCAAACTTAGCTAATTCCATATTTGCAGAATACTTTCCGGATTATGAATTTGAAAGAAGAAAAAATCTAGGAATGCAAGTTGTTGATTATATAGAAAACTATAACGACCTTGTTAGTGGTTATAATACAAGCACTTGTGCAGCACAAGGAACTTGTAGCTACACGATCAAAGGTATAAATACAGGTAATACATCAGTAACCAAAAACTTAAATGCTGGAAATATAAAAGTACGATTAATGAATTGTAGAAATCAAGGATGGGGTACACCAATAGCTGGTGAACAACTAATTGATTTAGAAAAATATATATTAGGTGTTGTCTACGGAGAAATGGGTGAAGGACAAAATACTGAAGTATACAAAGTTCAAGCTGTTGTAGCTCGTTCATTTGCCTTAAGTAGACCAACTGCCATGAATAATTCTGGTGGAACAAAACTAATAAGTGAAAATGGCCAAACAATATTACAAATAAGAAATTGTACAGAAGATCAAGTTTACTGTGATCCTGATCAAGGTTGTTCAACTACTGTTAGTGCCGTAGATGCCGATAGAACAGGAGCAACAATCTATTCAGGAGCAACAACAAAACCAGTAACAATAAAAAGAGCTCTTGCCCAAGACTCACCATTACGTTCAGCAGTAAGTTCTGTAATGGGACAAGTAGCCGTAGATAGTAATGGTTACATTGCCAATATTGGTTATCAAAGTACTATTCAAAATAGATGGAAACAAATGGTTTCATCTGGTATGGATTATAAACAAGTAATAATATCAGATTATTCTTTAGTATCAAGCATTGTCGAAAATACTTGTAATATAAATGGAACATCATCATGCGCCGTAGGAGCTTCAGGCCCATACGCAAACTGGAAACAATATGAAGGTTCATGGGTAAATATAACCTTAGGTAATTCAGGTAAAACAATAAACCAAATCGGTTGTCTAGCAACTTCAATTTCCATGCTAATAGCTAAATCAGGTGTTCCAACAAATGTCCAAGGAGATTTTAACCCTGGTAGTTTCGTAGAAGCCATGAATAGAAATGGTGGTTTCGTAAATGGTGGTAACCTAGTATGGGGAGCTGTTCAAAGAGTAGCGCCACAATTTAAATACGTAAACAAAATAAATATTCATTGGATGAGTCAATCACAAAAACTAAGTAAACTACAAGAGTTACTAAACCAAGGTTACTATGTAGTTGCTGAAGTAAAAGGTGATACAGGACAACACTGGGTAGCAATAGATAACATATCTAATAACCAAATAGTAATGATGGACCCAGGAAGCAGTTCAACTAATATGTGGGCAAGATACAATTGGGCCAATACAAGTTGCTTTAGTTATTTCAAAGCTGGATAGGAGAAAAGAATGAAAAAAAGGTATATTGTGATTCTAATTATTATAGTAGTTTACTTTGCAGTTTTCTTTTTATTATATGGAAGAGAAAATTATAAACAAAGTAAATTAAAAACAACAATTATAGTAAATAACAGTTCAATTTGGCAACTAGAAGAAAATAGTTGGACTAATATAACAAACTCTACTTCTGAGAAAAGTGCCTTAAATTGGGAAGAATTTAATATTATTATAAATAATAAAAATGTTGGTAAATATGATATTGTCTATGATGAACAATGGTATTTATTTGATAAGAATAGAAAGCCATATAACTATACCGGTAATTTAATTGCTTATCAAGCAAACTATACAATGAAAGTAAAAGACTTTACTAAAAAAGAAATAACTGACTATACAATAGTAAATAAAGTACTTGAAGAAAATAATCTAAGTATTAATCAAGAGTTTACTGTTAGTAATTATATAGATGTAGATTATGATAATGATGGAGTAGATGAAAGGCTATACTTTATAAGTAATGCCTTTCCAATAGATACTAATCCAAGTACTATATTTAGTATTGTTTTTGTTGAAAAAGAAAATAAAATCTATCAAATATATAAATCAATCGAAGAAAATAGAAGTTTTAATGGTTGTAAACCATATATAAGTGCTATAATAGACGTCAATGAAGACAACAAGTATGAATTTATTCTTTCTTGTAGTAGATATAGTGTTGAAGCACCAATCGATATGCTATATCAATTTAAGGATAATGAATTTAAAATAATTGTTAGTAATCAATAAAATATAATGACGTTTTCAAAAGTAGATGTTATAATATAAGCGAAAGGGAGTAGTAATATGAAATTAAAGTTTAGAGCAGATCCACATGATTTACTAGTGTTCGGAATATTTGCTGGTTTTTTACTATATGTAGTTGCAATTGTTGTATCAAACCTAGCTTCATTTGCAACAGAAGGGACATTATCAGGTTTTAATCCATTCCCAGCATTTGAACCAAGATATATTCTAACAACTTTAATGCTTTTCATATTAGCACTTGGAGCTTTATTTATAAGTGTAAGTTCTTACTTTTTTGATAGAGAAAAAGGTCTAGGCCTAACAACAGAGAAGAAAGATAAAGGATATTCTCGTTGGGCTAAAGATAAAGAAATCAAAGAAGAATTAGAGTGTGTACCAGTCCAAGCCAAAAGAGCTAAAGCTGCCGGTATTCCACTAATTGTTACAAAAGAAGAGTTATGGGTAGATAATGGTGAATATCATTCCTTAATCATTGGTGCTACTGGTTCAGGTAAAACACAAGGTGTTGTTTTTCCACAAGTACATAGTTTGGCAAAAGCTAGAGAATCAATGATTATAACCGACCCTAAAGGTGAAATTTACGAAAAATCAAGCGTCATGCTAAAGGAAATGGGTTATCAAATTTTATTATTAAACTTCCGTGACCCACAAAATGGTAGTGCTTGGAATCCAATGACTTTACCATATAAATTATATAAACAAGGTAATCATGATAAAGCAATCGAGTTACTTGATGACTTAGCTTTAAATATTCTTTATGATGACAGTAATAAAAATGCTGATCCATTCTGGGAAAAAACATCAGCTGACTACTTCTCAGGAGTAGCTCTAGGATTATTTGAAGATGCTAAACCAGATGAAATAAATATCAATAGTATCTCTTTAGCAACTACAACAGGTGAAGAAAAATTTGGTGGTTCAACATACATAAAAGAATACTTTGCCGCTAAAGATCCAGCTAGTGCTGCCGCTATTAATGCTTCAAGTACAATAATGGCACCAACAGAAACTAAAGGTAGTATTTTATCTGTATTTAAACAAAAAGTAAAACTATTTGCATCTCGTGATAATCTAAGTGAAATGTTATCTTATAGTAGTGTAGACCTAGAGAGTATAGGTGAAAGACCAACTGCTGTATTTATCGTTATTCAAGATGAAAAGAAAACATATCACTCATTAGTTACAATTCTATTAAAACAAATATATGAAACATTAATTTCAACAGCACAAAAACATGGTGGAAAGTTACCAGTAAGAACAAACTTCATTCTAGATGAGTTTGCCAACATGCCACCACTAAAAGACGTAACAACAATGATTACCGCAGCACGTTCAAGACGTATTAGATTTACCATGATTATTCAAAACTTTGCTCAATTAGATGCTGTTTATGGAAAAGATGATGCTGAAACAATTAGAGGTAACTGTGGTAATATTATTTACTTAATTACAACAGAATTAAAAGCCCTAGAAGAAATATCTAAGATGTGTGGTGAAGTAAAATCTAAAAAAGACGAAAAGACTGCTTCAACTCCATTAGTAACAGTATCAGACTTGCAAAGAATGAAACAATATGAAACAGTAATTCTACGTATGCGTAAACAACCATTTAAAACTAAGTTAACACCAAACTTTGAAATAAATTGGGGTAAGAACTATCCTTTAGCAAAGTATCCAACTAGACCAAAAAGAGAAGTTCATACTTTTGATATAAAAGAATTCGTTAAAAATCAAAAGAAAAAGAAATTGCTAGAAATGATGAATGCAGCAGAAGCAGAAAGTACTGGAGCAACAGATAAGCCTGCTGAGAAGTTTAATGAATTTAACTTTGGCGAAAAGAAACCTGCAGCTATGGGTAGAGGCCTTTCTTCAAGTACATCACAAGACTTTACATCTTCATTCTTAGATAGAAAAAAAGAACCAGAAAAGAAACCTTTTGAACCTGTATTTGTTCCAGATGAAAGACAAAAGGAAAATTCAATAAACTCATTTGCAGACACTAAGTTTAGTCCAATGCAAGAAAGTTCAAAAACTCAAGCGAATAACGATAGCGACTTTAACTTTGATGTTGATGAATTAGTAAAAAAGATTGATGCAAAAATAGCCGAACTTGAGGAAGAAGAAAAGAAAAACAAAGGAAAAGAAGAACAAAAAATAACTCCGATTCCAGAAGTATCAGTTCCAAAAACACCAGTATCAGCTCAAGAGTCAGTACAAACACCAATTCCTGAAGTTACAGAACTAAAACCAACTCCTGTAGTTGAAAATAAACCTGTTAATAATCTAGAGTTATCAGACGATGATTCAGACGATGACTTCTTTGATGACTTTTTTGATAATTAATATAAGGAAGGAGCTTAAATTATGAATATTAAGTTTGATTTGGGTAAAAAGGATGGCAAAGTGAATGATATTGAAGCAGATGAATTAGATGAATTCGACGATTTAGATGCTGACGATGATTCATCTACTGATTATGTAGCAACAAAAAAGAATTTCATTGATGAAGATAATGATAAAGATGACGATGACGATGATACTGACGATGATGATGACGATGAAGATGAAGAAGATAAAAAGTCTTCATCAACGAAAGAATCAGGTAGTAGTGATTTTAAACTATTCCTAATGAAACTTGCTTTCATTATAGTAGGTATCATAGTTCTACTATTTGTAGTACTAAGTATAGCATCAGGTGGAAAACGTTATAGTTATGAAAAGATAGAGAAAATTATGACTAATGCAGCAAAATCTTATTTTGCTGATTATCCAGAAAGTCTACCAAAGACTGAATCACAAATTGTTGAAGTTGAAACTCCAACACTAGTTCAAGCAGGTAAGATGAAAGACTTAACTGAATATACCAAAAAAGGTGTTGTATGTACTGGAAAAGTTAGTGTTGCTAAAACTGGTAATGATTATACATATACACCAGATTTAAACTGTGGAGAAAGTTACAGAAGTAAAACTTTAGCAAACGCAATCATGGACGACTCACCAGTAACAACATCAGGATATGGTCTATATAAAATGGATGATTACTATGTATTCCGTGGTGAAAACGTTGATAACTATGTTCAATTAGGAGAAACAATCTGGAGAGTAGTTAAATTAGATACAAATAGAAATGCTTATCTAGTAACTGAAGGATATGCTGGATATAGTAGTTCTTGGGATGATAGATATAACGCTGAAGCTAGTTACAAAACTGGTATTAATAACTACTCAACAAGTAGAGTTAAAGATTTCTTAGATAAGATTTATGAAGAAACAAAGAAAGATGAAAGAATCTTTACAGAATCTGATAAAGCAAAATTATCAAGATTTGACGTATGTACTGGTAAAAAAGATGCTAATAGTAAAGTAAATAACAACAGTATAGAATGTCAAACTACTGAAAAGAACCAAATATTAGGAATCTTAACATTATCAGACTTTATCAATGCAAGTGTTGATCCAAACTGTACAACAGGAGCAAGTATCTCTTGTCAAAACTACAATTACTTAGTAACAAGTTATAAATGGTGGACATCAACACCAGTTGCTAATACAACATCACAAGCATATTCAATTACAAGTGATGGAACAATTAAAAAATCTGTTTGTAGTAGCTACAACTATGTAAGACCAGTAATTAAATTAAGTAGTCGTACAATGATAACTGGTGGTACTGGTACAGAAAAAGATCCATACATAATAAAATAATAGGAATCTATAATTACTATAGATTCTTTTTTTTCATCTAATATTGTAGAGGTGAATATATGACAATAGATATGAAAGACTTTCTAAATATCTATAAAAGTCAAAATATAAACATCATTGACATACGTAGTAAATATATATATGAACTAAGTCATATAAGTAAAAGTATCAACATCCCATATGAATACTTACTTCTAACCCCAGAAAAATATCTAAATCCTAATGAGAAATATTATTTATGTTGTCAAGCAGGATATACTAGTAAAGAAGTTTCTAAAAGACTAAATGCCAAAGGTTATAATACAATCAGTATAAATGGAGGCTACAACAGTTACAAACTAAATATGAAAAAAATCTAAAATACAACAAAGAGTACTAGACAATAGTACTCTTTTAATATGTAAAGCAGAAACTGATTGTATAGACCAGCTATTTTTTTTGTATTATAATAAAAGAAGAAGGTGAGTAAATTGGATATAATTAATACATTTATTGAATACAGTACCAATGTTATATCAAATGGTGGAGTACTCCTAGGAATGTTTCTAATTATTATTGAGTCATTTATTCCTGTATTACCACTAAGCGTATTTGTAGCTTTAAATACTCATACTTTTGGTCTCTTACCAGGAATACTAATGTCTTGGGTATCAACTTGTATAGGATGCTTTATTTCATATTCTATCTTTTATTATGTATCTAATAACGTAATATATAAACATCTAAGTAAAAAGACTATGAAAAAAGTAGATAAAGCCATAGATAAGTTTAAAAATATATCTCTATCAAATTTAACAGTCATAATAACATTACCATTTACTCCCGCTTTTCTAATAAATATTTTATCTGGAGTATCAGGAATGTCTCGTAAAAAGTTTTTAGTAGCAATCCTAATAGGTAAAGTATTTATGATAAGTTTCTGGGGTTATATTGGTAAGAGTCTAGTAGAAAGTATGACTGATATAACAACAATTATAATTATGTCTATCATGATAATAATTGCTTACGTATTATCAAAAGCTGTAGGTAAAAAAGCTAACATAGATTAAAAATAAAAAGAAGTAGGAGAATAGAAATGGAATATATAATTATTATTTTATTAATTATAAATCTAATTTTAGGAGTAATATCACTATTTAAAAATATAAATGAAAGCAACATTACTGAACGTCTAGGTAAACTAGAAGTAAGTATGATGAAGGAACTTGGTGACTTTAAATCAGATATAAGTCGTAACTTAAACAAAGATTTTACAGCTTTAAATGAACAACTAGAAAGGCGCCTAATCGCTATAAATGAAAGAGTAAATGAAAGACTAGATCAAAATTTTGAAAAGACTAATAAAACATTTATGAATGTCATTGAACGACTATCAAAAATAGATGAAGCCCAAAAGAAAATAGAAACATTATCAACTGATATAGTTAGTCTTCAAAGTATTTTAACTGATAAAAAGACTAGGGGAATCTTTGGTGAAGTAAACTTAAAACACATTTTAACAAGTGTCTTTGGTGAAAGAAATGACAATATTTTCCGTCTTCAATACACTCTAAGTACTGGAGTAATAGCTGACTCTGTAGTCTTTGCTCCAGAACCACTAGGAACAATCGCTATAGATTCAAAGTTTCCACTAGAACATTACCAACTAATGGTTGATAAAAAACTAACTCCAGATTTAAGAGAAAACTATGAAAGACTCTTTAAACAAGACATGAAAAAACATATTGATGCCATAAGTAGTAAATACATAATTCCTGGTGAAACAGCAAATCAAGCCATTCTATTTTTACCAGCTGAAGCTATCTTTGCTGAAATAAATGCTTATCACCAAGACATCATTGATTATGCCTATAAAAAGAAAGTATGGATAACATCTCCAACGACTCTAATATCAACATTAACTGTCGTAGAAATGATAATTAAAAATATTGAACGAGATAAATATACATCTATAATTCATGAAGAATTAAATAAACTAGGACTTGAATTTGCTAGATACAAAGAACGTTGGGATAAACTAGCAAGAAGTATTCAAACTGTAAATAAAGATGTTGAAAATGTCTCTATCACAACAGATAAAATAACTAAGAAATTTGAAACAATAAATAAAGTCGAAGTAGCAAGCCTAGACTACAATAATAATAAATTAGAATAATATTCTAGAAGGAGGACAATATGAATAATGATCAAAATAACGGATTTAATTCTCTTTACAATAATACTAACAACACACCTAAACAAACAACAAACAACCCCTTTGACATTATAATGGATGATGAACCAGAAAAAGACACTTTTAGTAATAGTATAAATATTGTTCCTCTTACTAATAACAAAGATAATATTGATCAAGATAATTGGCAAAACGCCAATAATATTTTAAATCAAAATCAAGTACCTAATAATTTTGCCAGTCCTAAACAGCATATGTACTTAAATGATTTCCAAAGAAAAGATCTTATGATGGCCTACGTAGGCTTTAAATATGAAAAATTCTGTACTCAAACTCTAAATATAGCAGCCTTAGTCTTTGCCGAATTTTACTTATTTTATCGTCGTATGACCTTACTTGGACTATTCATGTTAATAAGTAGAACATTATTATTTGTCTATGTAAATCCATACGTCTCATTTACTATAAACATATTATTAGCACTTTTATTTAATAAAATATATCTATATCATGCTAAAAAGAAAATTAATAATATTGAAAAACATAATAGTTCTCTACCATATACTGCTTTAAGAGAAAAAGTAATTGCCTCTGGTGGTACTAAACAATCATCTGCTGTAGTTGCCTTTATCTTATATCTTCTTGCTATAGTATCAACTCTAATAATAGTAGGAGCTATAGATATAACAACAGGACCATTAGCAAACTTTAATATATTTACTATTCTTAGTAAAAATCAAAAATTTGATGGCAAAATTAAGTACGAAGAAAATATTGATATTAATAAATATTACCAAATAGTAATGCCAGAAGAAATAATAACTTCTAATTCAAATACTAATATTACTGGTAATATTAAAACTAATCCTCTAGATAGTAAAAGTAGTTGTAATTATAAATTTAATATCTTAAAAGACTACATAGA
>ULVL01085489.1_pt1 | contig 21257 bp, 22 predicted proteins | sample 1959381 | NCBI WGS metagenome assembly ULVL01 (sample SAMEA4835785, study PRJEB28245) | human gut metagenome | biome: gut microbiome; material: fecal sample | place: Denmark | collected 2008
ATAAAAAATGAAAAAAAAGAAAAATATATTTGAAAATATTATGCCGTGTAAACCGACCCTTGTATCACAAGTGCCAAAAAGTGATGATTGGTATTTTGAAATAAAATACGACGGCTATCGAATAATTGCAAAAAAACAAAATGGAAAGACAAGATTGTACAGCAAAAACAATCTTGATTTTTCAAAACACTTTTTATCTGTTTGCAAAAGTTTGGACAAACTCCCGCAAGATAATTTTGTTTTGGATGGCGAAGTTGTTTGTTTTGACAAGGACGGCAGGTCAGATTTTTCACTTTTGCAAAAGAATATCAAATCAAACAGTGGCGGGTTTGTTTATGTTTTTTTTGACGTTATGTTTTTTGACAATGTTGACACTCGGTTTTTGCCTCTTTCCAAACGCAAAGATATTTTGGACAAAAACTTTTTATCTTTGCCAAGCAATCTTTTGAAAAGTGATTATGTCAAAGGCAACGGAAAAGTTGTTTTTGACTTTGCACTTTCGCACAATTTGGAAGGCGTGGTTGCAAAAAAGAAAGACGGTTTTTATGACCCAGACGGATGTGATTGGGTCAAAGTGAAAACAAAAAAAAGACAAGAATTTGTAATCGGTGGATTTCAAACGTCAAATCAAAACCCATATCTTTCAAGTATTTTGGTGGGATTTTTTCAAGACCAAAAATTTGTGTATGTGGGCAAGGTGGGAACTGGCTTTGATACAAATCTTCGCTTGCAACTTTCCAAAGCGTTTGGAAAAATAAAAACAAAAAGTTGTCCATTTGAAAGTTTGCCACAAAGTGTAAAAAAAGAGCAAAACATTTTTTTAAAACCGTTGTACATTGCAGAAATACGATTTGCAAATTTTACTGCCGACGGACTGTTAAGGCAACCAAGTTTTGTTGGATTGCGTCATGACAAAGATGCAAAGCAGGTTGAAAGGGAAGAAGAAAAAAAATAGCGAAAAAGGAGCAAGTATGGACAAAGATTTTGAAATTGTAAGCAACATAAAAATCACGCATCCACAAAAAAAGATTTTGCAAGCAAAAAAGTTAGATATCGTCAACTATTACAACGATGTGGCAAAACTTATGTTGCCGTTTTTGGACAAAAGATTACTCAGTGTAATAAGGCTCCACGACGGTGAAAAGTTTTTCAAAAAACATCCAATGGCAAGTGAAGATGTTGAAAGATTTGATACAAAGAAAAAAAAGATTTTGACGCAAAACAAAATTTCAAAGTCGAATGCAAGTGACGATGTATACTTTTTTTTGAAGAACAAAACGCAACTTTTGAAGCAAGTGCAACTTGGTTCGATAGAATTTCACACGTGGGGATGCAAGTGTGACAATTTTTCAAAACCCGACCTTATGGTGTTTGATCTTGATCCCGACCAAAAGTTGTCACTGGAAAAACTCAGGCAAGGTGTTTTGGATCTCAAAGAGATTTTGGATGAACTCAAACTCAAACCCTATCTGAAAACCAGTGGGGGAAAGGGATATCATGTTTATTCGTTTTTTGATGGCTTTTCATCTTGGAAAAGTTATGAAACTTTTTGCAAAAATGTGGCGGTTTTGATGGAACAAAAATATCCCGACAAGTACACAACAAACATCCGAAAAGAAGCACGAAAGGGCAAAATTTTCATTGACTTTTTGCGAAATAAAAAAGGTGCTACGTGCGTTGCGCCATATTCACTTCGTGCACGCAAAAATCTTCCAATTTCAATGCCAATCAAGTGGGAGCAACTTTTTGAAGTCAAACCAAATGATGTGACGATAAACAATTACAAAACTTTCTTAAAGGTGTTTTCAGAAAAATAAAGGGGTCAAGTTTACTAAATTGTGCATTGTTCACTAAGGCTTCGGCACGTACGTGCCTGCAGAAATCGTTCACAATTGCACAGATTTAGTTCCTTACCCCTTTATTTTTCTGTCTACATAAGTGCAGGTGGTGGGGTTTTGCAAGGTGATTGAGTGGTAGTTTCAAAAATGATTTTTTCGATGAATAAAAATGTTGCAATTTTGGAAATAGTTTGTTATAATATCGTGCAATGGAAAATTATTTCCTTGTTTGTGATATCTTTCACAAACCGCTAGACCAAAAGGAAGGAGGAAAACCAAATGAATAAGTATGAACTTTTGTACATTATCGCTTGCGATGTTACCGAAGAAAAACGCGAACAACTTATTGCCAAATTCAAATCTTTGATTGAAGAAAAAGGCGGAGAAATCGCTGGCATCGACAAATGGGGTATGAGAAAATTTGCTTATCCAATCAATTTCAAAAATGAAGGTTTTTATGTTCTTGTAAACTTTTCTGCTAAACCTGAAATTATTGATGGAATCAGCAAACTTATGAACATTACTGACGGAATTGTAAGACATATGTTTGTAAAAAAAGAAGATTAAGGAGTAAAAGATGAACAAGGTTATATTGATTGGAAATCTTACAAAAGACCCAGAACTTTCAACAACCAACAGCGGAATTTCTGTTTGCAGATTTACTTTGGCTGTTCAACGCAGATTCACAAACGCCGAAGGCGAAAGAGAAACTGACTTTTTGAACATCACTGTTTGGCGTGGTCAAGCAGAAAATTGCAGCAAATATCTTCGCAAAGGAAGCAAGGCTTGCGTAACAGGTTCTATTCAAACACGCAGTTATGACGCACAAGATGGAACAAAAAGATATGTTACTGACATCGTTGCTGACGAAGTTGAATTTTTAAGTTCAAAACAAAGTGGTGAAGGTCAAGAAAGAAAAGACGAAGAAGTTGCAAAACTTCAACCTATTGACGATGACAGTTTGCCATTCTAAAAATTAAAAATATCCACAATTTGTGGAAATCTTTTAAAAGGAGTAATAAACATGAGCGAAGTACAAGAAAAACCAGTTGAAAAAACTGAAGAAGTTAAACCAGTTAAAAAATATCGCAAACCAAGCAGAAAGAAAGTTTGTCAATTCTGTTTGGACAAATCAAAAGCAGTTGATTACAAAGATGCAGCAAAACTTAGAAAGTTTATCACCGAAAAAGGCAAAATTTTGCCAAGAAGACAAACTGGTGTTTGCAGCAAACATCAACGCGAACTTGCTTTGGCTATCAAACGCGCAAGAATAATGGCGTTGTTGCCTTTCCAAGCAGACTAGCAAAAATTGCGGGCTTTCGGGCTCGTTTTTTTTATTTTACAAAAAAACTTCGCCATACAAATGAAAAACTGCACGTTACTGCGTTTGCTGGTGGGGATTTCAAAACAGTCATTTAGGATAACTAAACTCCTGCTTTGAAACCCCACCGAGCCTTGTCCCGTTTGTTTTTGATTTGTATGTATTTACGGTCGAATTTTTGCTTTTCCGCAACAAAGTTGGTTTGCGAAAATATTTGACAAAAGCATTGGAAATGGCGTAATATGATTGTATCCATAAAGAGTGTGCGAGGGACAGCCCTGACGACCACACAGCAACCTGCATTTTGCAAGGTGCTAAAGGCTGACCGATGGGAAACATAAAAATTTTTATCCTGTCGGCAACGATGGGATTTTTTTTAATCGCTTTATGGAAAAACAAAAATAAAGGATAAAAATATGAAAAGAATTCTTACAAGCGAAAGTGTAAACGTTGGACATCCCGACAAAACTTGCGACTTGCTGGCAGATGCGTTTTTGGACGAAGCGTTAAAATCTGACCCAAATTCTCAAATGGCAGTAGAGTGTGCAATAAAAAACAACAAATTGTTTATTTATGGCGAAGCGACAACAAAAGCAAAAATTGATTATGACAAAATCGCACGAGATATTTTGAAAGATATCGGGTACAAAAACAAATTCAAAATTATAAAAGAAATAGGCAAGCAAAGTCCAGATATCAATCAAGCGGTTGTAAAACAAGAGGTTGGTTCCAACGACCAAGGCATAATTTATGGCTACGCTTGCAATGAGACAAAAGAATGTATGCCGTTGCCCATTTTGATTGCTCACAAAATTATGAAAGAATATGAAAAATTCAGAAGAACCAGAACCGATTTTTTCGCAGATGCAAAAAGTCAAGTTTCAGTCGAATATAATGATGACAAGCCAACAAAAATCGATACTATCCTTGTTTCGGTGTCACATGACAAAAAGTTGCAACCAAATGAAATTGAAAAGATTATCAAAGAAAATGTTTTGAACAAAGTTTTGCAAGAATACAAAAAGTACGCAAAAGATGTGCAATACATAATAAATCCAAGCGGAAAATTTACAATCTGGGGTTCTTTTGGCGATTCGGGTTGCGTTGGAAGAAAAATTGTCGTTGATACTTATGGTGGAATAGCCAGAGTTGGTGGTGGCTGTTTTTCAAGCAAGAATGCAACAAAAGTTGACAGGTCAGGGGCATATTATGCAAGATATGTTGCCAAAAATATCGTAGCCCACAACCTTGCCAACAGGTGTGAAATACAAGTTGCCTATGGAATTGGACTTGCCAAGCCGATAGCAATCAACATAGAAACCTTTGGCACCGAAAAAGTGCCTGTAAAGAAAATTTACAAGTACGTGGAAGAAAATTTTGATTTCAGTCCCGCAAATATAATAAGTGAACTTGATTTGCTCAAACCAATCTACAAACAGACCGCTTGTTACGGTCACTTTGGCAGGGATGAGTTTGCATGGGAAAAGATAAAGCAAACAAAAACATAATTTCTGGTGGTTGGAATGAGTGGACTATGGTCTATCGACCCTCACTTATAATTTTTCTGACGAAAAATTGGCGTTCGCTTCGCTCGGCAACAGGGACCCTGATACAAAACTGCGTTTTGTGCATTGCTTTTTGCAATGCAAGGTGGGGGATCATTGCAAAAAAACAAAAAAAACAGGTCAAACCTGCTTTTGCTGGTTGGAATGAGTGGACTCGAACCACCGACCCCCACCTTATATTCACTTGGCAAGAAGCGTGCGTGTGAATGGCGCTCGCTTCGCTCGGCTACATGGTGGACCACCCTGATGCAAAGTTCGAAACTTTGCGTGTTGCTTTGCAACACAAGGTGGTGGTTTTATTGCAACAAAAAAAGTGAGGATAACCTCACTTTAATTGGTTGGAATGAGTGGACTCGAACCACCGACCCCCACCTTATCAGGGTGGTGCTCTAACCAGCTGAGCTACATTCCATTATATATACAGAATATTTTTGGCATAACCATCGCAATTCTTGTTCAGCGAGAAATCTGCAATTTCATAAAAGGAATTATGGTGGAGATAATCGGATTCGAACCGATGACCCCCTGCTTGCAAGGCAGGTGCTCTAGCCAGCTGAGCTATACCCCCATATATCAATTTGGTTGCGGGGGCAGGATTTGAACCTGCGACCTTCGGGTTATGAGCCCGACGAGCTACCGAACTGCTCTACCCCGCGACAATCTTTAAATTCGCCAGATTGCAGTATTGCCATCCGGCGAACCTAAATATTGGCTCCCCAGGTAGGATTCGAACCTACGACCTATCGGTTAACAGCCGAGTGCTCCACCACTGAGCTACTGAGGATTATTCGTCAAAATCTTTGACAACATGGGTATAATATCACACGCCAAAAAATATGTCAATAGATTTTTTAAAAAAAAGATGGTTTTTGTGGACTTTTTGTTTTGCGATTTTTTAAATTTTTCACCACTGAAACAAAATTTGCATAAAATATTAAAAAATTGCCTTATGCAAAAAAAATGGAGAATATATGAAGAAAAATTATCCAAATTGTATTTGCACCAATCAAAATCGGGAAAACGTAAGATATGGTCCAAGAGGTGCCGTTGGAGTCACTGGACCAACAGGAGCAACTGGTCCAAAGGGGGAAACTGGACCTGCTGGTGCAACTGGACCAAGCGGCGAAGAATTGGTAATTCGCTCGACAACAACTTTGCCTCCAGACCAAAATGCCGAAGTAAAATCTTTGCACATTGGGAACAAACATTATCTTGATTTTTTTATTCCCAAAGGACATGATGGTGTTCCTGAAAAAATTGTTGTGGGGGACACAGTTACAACCGAGCCAACTCAACCAGCGCAAGTTACGGACAGATATCAAGACGGTGTACATCACTTTGATTTTGTTATTCCAAAAGGTGAACGTGGTGAAAAAGGGGAACAAGGAAAAATTGGTCCGCAAGGATTGCCCGGCGAAGTGGGTGCAAGCGAAACAATCATAATTGAAAAAACACAAACTGTTGAACCAGATCAGCCCGCCAACGTTTTGGATGACAAACAAGCAAATGCACATCATCTTACATTTTTTATACCAAAGGGGGAACGTGGCGAAAAGGGTATAGCGGGCGAAAAGGGTGTTGCAGGTGAAAAAGGACCTGCTGGGGATCCCGGTCCCGCGGGTGAAAGAGGACCGACAGGAGAAATGGGTCCCCCTGGTCCCCAAGGTGTTGCCGGGCCACCCGGTTTGACGCCAAATATATGTGCAACTATATACGATCCAGCACAACAAACAGTTGCGAACGAAGGGAAATTTGTTCTTGGTGAAATTGAGATCAACAAAGGTTGCAAAATAGAAAACAATGGTATAAAAGTGCCGAGAACTGGAACATATTTGATTGCTTATTCTGTCAATAATTCAGTTGGGGCAAAACCTGGTGATCATGTAAGTTTGACATTCAACGACGTGCTTGTCACTGTTGCAAAACGCCCCATAACAACAAGCACCAATACCAGTGGATTTATGGTTTCGTCACTTAACAAAGACGACGTTGTATCACTGACTGCTTATGTTTCTGAAAACCGTTTAATAACCGCATCGAGTGCTCCAAGTGCAATGCTTAGTGTTGTATTGATAGCGACATAAAAAAATTCAAAAAACAAGACAAAAGCCATTCATTTTGAAAAAAGTTTGAAATTTTATGTTCCAGTACTTTGATATTTTTTCAAGCAAAAGTTGAAAAATATTATGCAAGGCACAACAAAAAGTGAACCCAAAAGTGGAGCAAGTGCACAAAGTAACATAGGAACTGAACCTTTGCCAGTAAGATAACAAAGTGGAAGATAATTGAAGCAGGCGATTGGGATAATAAAAGTAAAAATTCTTGTCAGCCATTTTTTGTAAATATCGATTGGATAAAATGCAAGTTCCTTGCTTCCGTTGGTGATTATGTTGACAAATTCAAGATTTTCGACTGTGAAAACACTTATTCCTGCGCCAATCAAAAACACACCCCAAATGACAAAGAAACCGCAAACGTATGTCGAAATCAACACCAAAACTTTCCATACGCTCCAAGTGATGTCAATATTGACCAAAGCGATAATTGAAACGACTATGCCCAAAATAACCCTTCCAAATTTTATGAACTCTATTTTGCTTCCAAAAATTTGTTTGTGAATATTTACAGGTCTTACAAGCATCCTATCCAAATCGCCGTGCTTTATAAGTGACGCAAACTCGTCATAACCACGTGCAAAACATTCGGTGAGTGCAAAAACAGTGGTTATTATTCCAAACATAAGCGTAGCATCATAAAATCCCCAGTTGCCAACCGATTCAAATTGCAAAAACAAAATATAGACCGACAACAATTCACCAAGCGAAATAAAAATTTGCGATGTGGCTATCAAAAAGGTGTTAAGGCGATATTCAAACGATGACTTGAAGTGCATTGCAACAAATTTTCTGTACATATCAGCCCCCTTGTATAACCACGTTTTTCAACGACTTTTTCATCAAAAGTTTGCCCAAGACCACCAAAATCACAAGCCATGCAACCGAAATCCCAATATAAATGAATGCATCAAACGTTCCAACATTGCCAATATAAATTCGCAAGGGCAAATCACTTACAAATCTGAAAGGCAAGTAGTTTACAACATTTTGCACAGGTTGTGGAAGCAGTGGAAGGGGAATATACATTCCGCCCAAAAGTCCACAAATTGTGGTTACAATTCCAACCGAACCTTTTGCCGACAACGTTTTGAAAATTAAATTGACTGCAAACATCGAAAGTGCAACGCATACAAAAAGTCCAATAAACAAACTGACTGCAAACAGCAAAAACGCAATGGGACTTGCTGGAAGTGACATACAAAAACCTTTGGGCATAAAAAATGCCAAAACCAAAATTGGAGCAAAACGCAAAAGTGAACCTGCCATCTTTTCACCAGCATATTCACAAAACCAAAGATTGTAAATGTTTACAGGTCTTACAAATTTGTAACAAACGTTTCCTGATGTAATTTCTTGTGCAACGTTTTTTCCAATTCCAACAAATCTGAGTGAAAAGAACGCTTGTCCCAACCAAACATAAGTCACCATTTGCGAAATTGAAAAACCGTTTACTTGTCCATTTTTCATAAAAGCGGTGTAAAGGCAAATGTACATAAGCGCCCAAAAAAAATTGGGTTAAAACTCCCGACAAGGCTTTCGCCCTGTATTGAAGTTCGCCCTTGAATTTCATTTTGAAAATTCCAAAATAAGAACTCATATTTCTCCTGTTTGTCAAATTACAAGTTGTAATCTTTGTAAAGTTTTGCCAAAACTTCGTCAATGCTTATGCCTTCGACTGAAAAATCCACAACATCGTACTTTTCAGATAGCTTTGAAATAAAATCTTTTGCATGGAAAGGTGCAAGTTTGTTTTGCAAAACGGCGGTATTTTTTTGATGTGAAACAACAATATAATCTTCAAGTTCAACACTGTCATACGCTTTTGAAAATTGCACTTTGATAGTCTTTGTTTGTCCGTACTTTTCTTTTATCGCACTGAAACTTCCGTTGTACAAAATTTGACCACGACCGATAAGAATAATCTTGTTTGTAAGTGTTTCGATATCGTTCATATCGTGGGTAGTAAGAATAATCGTCGTGCCCCATTCTTTGTTTATGTACTTTACAAAATCACGAACGGCAAGTTTTGAAACCGCATCAAGTCCAATAGTTGGTTCATCCAAAAACAAAATTTTTGGCTTGTGCAAAAGCGCACCTGCAAGTTCACACTTCATTTTTTGTCCCAAAGAAAGTTGCCTGAGCGGACGCATAAGTAAATCGTCAAGGTCCAATGTTTTGCACAAAAGTGCCAAATTTTCGTCATAATCTTTTTGTGGAATTTTGTAGATATCTTTCAAAAGTTCAAAACTTTCAACAACGGGAACATCCCACCATAATTGCGAACGTTGACCAAAAACAACACCGATATTTTTTACATACTCCTTGCGTTGCTTGTAAGGACAAAAACCGTCAATTTCACATTCGCCCGACGTGGGATTGAGTATTCCGCTCATGATTTTGATTGTTGTGCTTTTTCCCGCACCATTGGGACCAATATAGCCAACAATGTCGCCTTGTTCAACTTCAAAACTTACATTTTTGAGCGCTTCGATTTTTTTGTATTTGCGTTTGAAAAGTCCTTTTATTGCACCCCAAACACCTTTGTCACGAATCGAAATTTTGAAAGTTTTGCAAATATTGTCAAATTTGATTATTTTCATGCAAACATAATAACAAAAATGACAAAACAAGTCAACCCGCCCAACTAACAAAAAACTGCAACCCGTTCGGTTGCAGTTTTTATAATTCAAAGTCGTATTTGATTTGTTTTTTGCATGGCTGATATGCTTTCCAATCAAGGCTTTTCTTTTTGGATATTTTGGGTGTGTATTGATTTTCCGAAAAGATAATTTTCAGCCCAAGTTTTTGGGCAATCCTTTGTTCAAGTGGTGAAATTGTCTTTGTGCAAAGAAGGGCAACGGGCATAATTTCACGACTTTCTTCCGCCATGGTGTCTTTTCGCAAAACGGCAATTTCATTGAAGTCATTTGTGCTGTCCAAAAGAGTTTGTGGTGTGTTGTAATAAAAAGCCATTTTTGTGGTTGGTGTTTTTTCATAAAAGTCCACACAAGCGTCTTTTCTGGATATGGTGATAACAAAGTTGTTTGGGATGTCGTCAGGATAAACAAATGTCACATATTCATTGGTGTCGCGAAAAACTTTCAAGTCGTTTGTATCCACAAAACTGAGTGATTTGTAATCCTTTTGAATGTCACGATAACTGCGATTTTCGCAATACATTTGCAAAAATTTGTCAAGTTCCTTGTCAGTTGGGTTGCTGTTTCGTTCCAATCTTGCAACGTTTATAAGCAACTTTTGTGAAGTTTTTTTGATGTTGTAAACTGGCACTTCGGTTTGATTTGGGTCAATGTCCTTTTCATCAAATTTGTAGCAAGATTGTTTTATTGCATCAAAAGTGGTGTAAAGTGCGGCTTTGTGTGCGTCATAAAGGGCAGGTGCCAAATTTTTGCCATTCAGCCTTTGCAAAGTGTTGATAACTGTTGGGTCTGATGACGAAAGAGTGTTGTAAACAAACATCAAATCCTTGTTTTCGGCGGTCTTTTCAATCATAGAAAGATTGTAAGCCACGGCGATTTTGTCAAGCAACGTTAAAACATTGTTTGCATTCTGTCCAAACAATATTTGACAATACTGATTTTTCAGTTGTGTTATGTCAATTTTCATATAAAAATTTTAGCACACAAATCCGTTTTTGTCAATGAGCAATGTTCAAGCAAAAATATTGATTTTTTGCACTTTTACATAGTTTGCAATTTATTGTTCAAAATATCTTTATGAACGAAAAAAAAGTATTGAAAAAGATATTGGATGAATGTCCAGACGGCTATGGGGTTTTTGATTTGGAAGATTTGTGTTCTTGCGCACCTCGTCTTACAAATGTGCAGGTCAAATCTATACTCAAACACCTTGAAAATGCGGGGTATATTTCGGTCAAATATTATGACGAAAAATCATACTGCCTGTCACCACTGCCCAAAGCAAAACAGTTGTTTGAAGAAAAAACCTACAAAAAGATTTGGCTTTTTGTGGCAATTTTTTTGTTTGCCTTTCTGGGCGGATTTTTGGGCTCGGTGATAGCGGTGCTTTTTTAATAAAAAAAATGGAGAAAAAGTTTGCTTGACAAAAAAGAAAAGATGGTCATGAAATATCTGTGCAAAGTTTGTCCACAACGACAATCTTGCCTTATCTCGGCTCAACAAATAGCCGAGCATCTTTGTCGTAAATATTTGGTGTCCATAAGCGAACTTGATGATATTATGATAAGCCTTGCAAAAGACAATTTTATCGAATTTGTTGCGTCAAACGGCAAAAAGGGGTATTATTATTGTGTAAAACTTAAAAGCAAAGGACAAACTTTTTTAAAAGACCTTGCCAAAGAAAAAAAAGAACTTGGATTCTTGCTTTTCAAAACAATTTGTTTGGCGGCGGTGTCGTTTGTGATTGGTTTGATTTTGAAAGCAATATTTGGTGGTTGATGGACAAATTTGAACTTAAAAGTGAATACAAGCCAAGTGGTGACCAGCCACAGGCGATTGAAAAACTTGTCGAGGGTTTGCAAGACGGATTGCAGACCCAAGTTTTGCTTGGCGTAACTGGCAGTGGAAAAACATTCACAGTCGCAAATGTTATTGCAAAAGTCAATCGCCCAACTTTGGTGATTGCTCACAACAAAACTTTGGCAGCACAACTTTGCAACGAATTGCGTGAATTTTTCCCCAACAACCGTGTTGAATTTTTTGTAAGTTATTATGATTATTATCAGCCCGAAGCATACATCGCATCGACCGACACGTACATCGAAAAAGATATGTCAGTCAATGACGAAATTGACAAACTGCGAAACTCGGCAACAAGCGCACTGTCTGAACGTCGTGACGTCATTGTTGTTTCGTCAGTGTCATGTATTTATGGCTTGGGCTCACCCGAAGAATATATGCGTATGCACTTGTCACTGCGTGAAGGTCAGACTGTCGACCGCAATCAGGTGATAAGAAGACTTTTGGAAATCCAGTACGAACGCAACGATATCGACTTTCACCGAAGCACATTCCGTGTCAAAGGTGACGTTTTGGATATCTTTCCTTCAAACAGTTCGCAGGTTGCAATAAGAGTTGAATTTTTTGGTGACGAGATTGAACGCATAAGCGAATTTGACCCAACCAGTTCACATACCCTGAGCGACCTTAGTCACGTTGCAATCTTTCCCGCAACACATTATGCCGTAGGCAACGAAAAACTCAAAAAAGCACTTTCGGAAATTGCACAAGATTGCGAACTTGTCGAAGCAGAGTTCAAAAAACAAGAAAAGTTTGTCGAAGCGCAACGTATCCGTGAAAGGGTGAATTATGACATCGAAATGATGAGTGAACTTGGCTATTGCAGTGGCATCGAAAACTATTCAAGATATTTTGACGGCAGAAAGCCAGGTGAACCACCATTTACACTTATGGACTATTTCCCAAATGACTTTTTGACAATAATCGACGAAAGCCATATATCTATCCCACAAATCAGGGCAATGTATAATGGTGACCGCTCACGCAAAACAAACTTGGTCGAATATGGATTCAGATTGCCGTCGGCTTATGACAACAGACCATTGAAGTTTGACGAGTTCAATCAAAAACTGGGTCAGGTGATTTGTATTTCCGCAACACCAGCCGAATACGAACGCAAAAAAGCGGGTCAAATTGTTCAACAAATTATCCGTCCAACCGGTCTTTTGGACCCAAAAATTGATGTTATTCCAACAAAAAATCAAATTGACGTGCTTATGGACGAAATAACAAAAGTAACCGAGCGCAAAGCAAGGGTGCTTGTAACCACCATGACAAAAAACATGGCAGAAAGTTTGACAACTTATCTTGCCGAACGCAATTTCAAAGTAAGATATATGCACAGCGAAATTGACACTCTTGAACGCATCGACATCATCAACGGCTTGCGAAACGGCGAGTTTGACGTGCTTGTCGGCATAAATCTTTTGCGTGAAGGTTTGGATTTGCCCGAAGTTGAACTTGTTGCAATTTTGGATGCCGACAAAGAAGGCTTTTTGCGAAGCGAAAGCAGTCTTATCCAAACAATCGGACGTGCCGCACGTAACAGCAACGGCAGAGTAATTATGTTTGCCGACCGCATGACCGAATCTATGCAAAAGGCTATTGACGAAACAAATCGCAGACGCAAAATTCAAGACGAATACAACAAAGAACACGGCATTGTTCCAAAAACGATTGTCAAAAAGGTGCAAAACACCTTGGAAATAACCAAAAAGACACAAAACATAAAAGTGCAAGATATTCCAAAAGAAATCGAAAAACTGGTTGCTATTATGAATCTTGCTTCCAGTCAACTTGACTTTGAAAAGGCAATCGAAATACGTGAACAAATCGCAAGTTTGAAAAAAATTATGGCAAAAACAAAAACAAAAAAATAGGGAAAATAAATGAAACAAATAATAGTAAAAGGCGCAAAAGAAAACAATCTTCAAAATGTTGACGTTGCCATTCCACGTGACAGCCTTGTTGTTTTTACGGGCGTTTCGGGCAGCGGAAAAACATCACTTGCTTTCAACACAATTTACGCCGAAGGTCAACGAAGATTTATCGAAAGTCTGTCATCTTATGCCAGACAATTTTTGGGTGGCGTTCAAAAACCTGATGTCGAAAGCATCGAAGGTCTTTCGCCAGCAATTTCTATCGACCAAAAAACCACAAATCGCAATCCAAGGTCTACCGTTGGCACTGTGACCGAAATTTATGATTATATGCGTCTTTTGTACGCACGTGTCGGTGTGCCATATTGTCCACATTGTGGCAAGCCCGTTGTTGCAATGAGTATTGACCAAATTTGTCAAAAAGTGCTTGAATTTCCTTTGCAAACAAAAATTCAAATTCTTGCACCGGTTGTTCGTGGTCAAAAGGGCACGTGGGCAAAACTGTTTGAAAAACTTTCCAAAAGCGGCTATGTAAGGGTGATTGTTGACGGCGAAAACCGAACTTTGGACGAAACAATCGTTTTGGACAAAAATATAAAACACAACATAAGCGTTGTTGTTGACAGACTTGTCATAAAACCCGAAATCAAATCAAGACTTTATGAAGCGGTCGAAAACGCAACCAAACTTGCCGAAGGCTTGGTGACTGTCAAAGACGAACAAAACGAATATTTGTACAACAACAACTATGCGTGCCCAACTTGCGGTTGGTCAATCGGCGAAATAACCCCCCGTATGTTTTCATTCAACAATCCATTCGGGGCGTGTCCTGTTTGTGGCGGACTTGGGTTTATAAATGATATCGACGAAGCAAGGGTTCTTAAAAACAGCCACCTTTCAATAAGACAAGGTGCTTTCAATCTTACAGGTTGGAACATGGAAACGGGTGCTATGGCAAACATGATATTCAACGCTCTTGCCAAAAAATATGATATCGACCTTGACGTGCCAGTAAAAGACTTGCCCAAGGAAAAATTGGATATCTTTTTGTATGGAAATGGCGACGAAAAAATCGAAATGACAATGCAAAGTGGCAAGTTTTCGGGCAGTTACCACAACTCTTTTGAAGGCATAATAAACAACCTTAAACGCAGATACAAAGAAAGCAAGTCCGAATTTATCCGCTTTGAAATCGGAAGATTTATGTGCGAACAGCCATGCCCAACTTGTCATGGGCAAAGACTTAATCCGCAATCACTTTCGGTCAAGATTGACGGACTTAATATTGTCCAAATGTGCAACAAAAGTATCGTCGATTTGAAAAAATATTTTTCTTCGGCAGATTTTGGTGAAAAACAACCGATAGCCGAAAGCATTTTGAAAGAAATAAATTCACGTCTTGGATTTTTGGACGATGTGGGCTTGGGATACTTGACTCTTTCACGCAGCGCAGGCACACTTTCGGGTGGTGAAAGTCAGCGTATAAGACTTGCAACCCAAATTGGCAGTGGACTTGTTGGCGTGCTTTATATTTTGGACGAACCAAGCATAGGTCTTCATCAACGTGACAACGACAAACTTTTGGCGACACTCAAACATCTTCGTGACCTTGGCAACACTTTGATTGTTGTTGAACACGACGAAGATACAATACGCAGTGCCGACTTTGTTGTGGACGTTGGACCTTATGCGGGCGTGCATGGCGGAAAAATAGTTGCCACAGGCACCCCACAACAAATCGCCCAAAACAAAAATTCGGTTACTGGCAGATTTTTGTCAGGTGAAGAAAAAATCGAAGTACCAACCACATTCCGCACTCCAAACGGCTTTTTGAAAATAATTGGTGCAAGACAAAACAATCTTCAAAATATTGATGTACAAATTCCACTTGGGGTATTTTGTGCAATAACAGGTGTTTCGGGCAGTGGAAAAAGCAGTCTTATAAACGGCATAGTTTATCCTTATCTTGCATCCAAGATAAACAAAATGATGACTATCCAAGGCAAGTTTGACAAAATAGAAGGCGACGAAAACATCGACAAAATAATCATGATTGACCAATCGCCAATCGGCAGAACTCCACGAAGCAACCCAGCAACATATACAGGTGTATGGACACCTATTCGTGAACTTTTTGCAAGCACACCCGATGCAAAAATGAAAGGCTACAATGCGGGAAGATTTAGTTTCAATATCCGTGGCGGACGATGTGAAGTGTGCGAAGGTGCAGGCGAAAAAGAAATCGAAATGTACTTTTTGCCAGACATAACCGTTCCTTGTGAGGCTTGCCATGGAAAAAGATACAACAGCGAAACTTTGGAAGTAAAATACAAAAACAAAAACATAAACGATGTTTTGGAAATGACTTGCGAAGAAGCACTTGAATTTTTTGAAAATATCCCAACCATAAAAACAAAACTCAAAGCACTTTGCGATGTTGGACTTGGATATATAAAACTTGGTCAGTCGGCAACCACACTTTCGGGCGGTGAAGCACAAAGGGTAAAACTGGCGACCGAACTTGCAAAAAAATCGACTGGAAAAACTTTGTATCTTTTGGATGAACCAACCACAGGTCTTCACACCTATGACGTAAAAAAACTTATTGCAATTTTGAACAGACTGGTCGAAAATGGAAACAGTGTTGTTGTTATTGAACACAATTTGGATGTAATCAAATCAACCGATTATATCATTGACTTGGGTCCCGAAGGCGGAAGTGGCGGCGGAAAAATTGTTGCCACAGGAACACCAAAACAAGTGTCAAAATGCAAAGATAGTTACACGGCAAAATATCTGAAAAATTATTTTGATTGAAACAAAAAATATTTTATATCAAACAAAAATAGCAAAAAAAACGTGTTTTTTTGCAAAAAAATGCCAAATTTTCAAGTTTTTTGTCAAATGTTTTTGAAATTGAATATATCTTTGATATAATATCTCACAGAGAAAATTATGAAGAACAAGATTGAAAGGAGTGGTTATGGACAAAGAAGAATTCAAAAAAGAATGTGACAATCTCGCTGCAAAAGCAAAACAAGGCTATGAAAAAGTAGCCGAAAAAACAAAAGAATGTTTTGCACAAGACAAGGTCGAAGCAAAAAGATTGTTTGGTGCTATCAAAGAAAAACTTGATTTGTTGGACAAAACAGTTGACCAAAAAATCAAAGAGTACAAAGATAACAAGCAAAATCAAGACCAAGAAAATCAAAACGACCAAAACGACCAAGACAATCAATAACCTTTTTGAAAAGATTGAAATTTGTTGTCGAAATATCTTGCAAAAGAATAATTTTGCTTTTCTTTTACACCCTAACATAAAAGGGTGTTTTTTTTATGGAAAAAAATACACCTTAAACAAAAGGGTATTTTTTATGAAAAAAAATAAAAATCAAACAAGGAATGCCAAAAACGAATTGCCAAAAAAAACTGGGTACATTGTTGCGATAGTTTTGCTTTCGGCACTTTTGATTGCTTCAAATTTGTTTTCGTATTTTGGAATTTGGCAAAAACTTGTGCCGGACACAAATCCTGTTTTTCTGCTGGGAAAGGCGACAACATTGGATGCAAAACTCAATCAAGCAAATGCGGTGTCTTTTACTCTCAAAGGTTCAGCGGTGACAAATGTGTTTTATCAGCATCCGATTTCATTGCAGATGCCAACCACAACGCAAAAGTATATTGTAAGGGCAAAAATGCAACTCGAAACCGGTGCAAATCAAATTTCAATACAAATCGCAACCGACTCAAACTGGATACAAGGTGAAGATGGATATGCATACTTGAACAGTGCAGTCGGAAGCGGGCAAAATGTTTTGATTGCAAATGGTTATGTTTTGCCAGAGTTTGAAGCCGACCAAAACAAAACCTACAATCTTTGCTTGATTGTTGAAACTTTGGCGCAAAGCACAAATTATGCCGAAATATGGACTTTGCCACAAAATTTTGTGCTTTTGGAGCCAACTTTGGATTGATACAAAGTTTAAATAATTTTTTTGAGGAGATAATTGTTATGAAAATAAATTTTGAACAATGGGATAAAGATCTGCAACAAAATCAAAAAGCGTACGACATTGCGTACAAGCAAATGCAAGAAAAGATAGCGAACCAAACCGACCTTGACTTGCATACAATGCTTATGAAAGGAGATTTTGAAAATTTTCTTTCGACATACAATGATGAAGTGGCAGATTTAACTGACCAAAAAATGTACGAAAAGGAATTGGAAAATTTTGCAGGAGATCAAACGAGGTGACATATATTATGCTGATCTGAGTCCGGTTGTTGGAAGCGAACAAGGCGGGACCAGACCTGTTTTGATTGTGCAAAACAACGTCGGCAACAAGTATTCGCCAACGGTTATAGTTTCGGCGATAACCAGTCAGCTTTCCAAAGCAAAAATTCCAACCCATATAGAATTGCCAGCAAACATTTACAATCTGCCAAAAGATTCGGTGATACTTTGCGAGCAAATTCGCACAATCGACAAACGACGCCTTGGTCAAAAAGTAACTTCGCTTGATGAACAAAAAATAAAAGAGGTGAATAAGGCGCTGTTCATATCTATACTTACTTAAGGGTGTTTTCAGAAAAATGACCGTGTTGGGTCTAAAAGTATTGTCGCGCCGCTAGGCTTCGGAAACTTGCAGTTTCCTGCAGAATCGCTCTCTCCAATACATTTTACTCCCCAACAGGTCATTTTTCTGTCCACATAAGAGCGTTTTTGGTTATGACCGTGTTGGTTCTAAAAGTGTTGTCGCACCGCACGAAAACAAAAAAAGGACATATTGACAAAAATTTCAATGTGTCCTTTTTCCATATAATCTTTGCTATCATTTGAAATTTGATTGCAATCAATTTGAATTTTTCTTTTTGAAGGTTTCTCTTCCACGCATTGTGTGGTCCAAAGTTATTTTGCGCATACGCAAATTTGTTGGTGTGACTTCCAAAAGTTCGTCTTCGTCCAAATATTCCAAACATTCTTCCAATGATGGTTTTTTGACAGGTTCCAAACGCAATGCTTCGTCGCTTGATGACGAACGTGTGTTTGAAAGGTGTTTCTTTTTGCAAACGTTGACAACTATGTCTTCGCCCTTTGGTGTAAACCCAACAATCATTCCGCCATAAACTTGGTCACCAGGAACAATGATAAGTCTGCCACGGTCTTGTGTATAGAAAAGTCCATATTGCACGGCTTCGCCGTTTTCATAAGCAATCAAAGCACCAAAGTTGCGGTGAGCGATATTGCCTTTGTATTCTTGATATTCCAAAAAGATGTTGCTCATAACACCGTTACCTTTGGTTTCGGTCAAAAATTGATTTTTGTAACCAAATAAGCCACGAGCAGGGATGTGAAATTCCAATCTTGTGCGGTCACCATGAGTACTCATCGAAATCAAATTACCTTTACGCATACTCAGTGCGTTCATTACGTTGCCAACACTGTCTTCGGGAACGTCAACAACCAACCTTTCAATAGGTTCGCATTTTTTGCCGTTTATTTCTTTGAAAATAACCCTTGGCATACTTACTTGGAATTCAAATCCGTCACGACGCATGTTTTCAATCAAAATTGAAATATGCATTTCGCCACGACCAAGCACACGGAAACTGTCGGCGCTGTCGGTGTCATAAACTTTCAAACTCAAATCTTTCATTGCTTCTTTGTAAAGTCTTTCACGAAGGTGTCTGCTTGTGCAGAATTTGCCTTCTTTGCCGGCAAATGGACTGTTGTTAACCGAAAATACCATTTCCATGCTTGGTTCACTTATTTTTACAAATGGCAATGTTTGGATGTTGTCTTTGTCCGAAAGAGTGTCACCAATATTGACTTCGTTTGAACCAGCAATCGCAACAATGTCACCAACAGTTGCACAGTCAACAGTCACACGTTTAAGACCTTGGAAAACAAAAAGTTGTTGAACTTTGAACGTTCCTTTTTTGCTTTGGTCGTGGAAATTTGAAAATGCCACTGTGTCACCAACGCAAACTTTTCCTTGTGCAATTTTTCCAACTGCAAGTTTTCCACAATAATCGTTGTGTTCGGTTGCACTTGAAAGCATAACAAATGGTTTGTTGATATCTCCTGTTGGAGCTGGGATGTGTGAAATGATTGTATCCAAAAGTGGTTCAAAATTTTTGCCTTCTTCGTTTGGATGAAGTGAAGAAGTACCCATTCTTGCCGATGCATAAACAAATGGGCTGTCCAGTTGTTCGCTTGTTGCGCCAAGGTCAAGCAAAAGTTCCAAAACTTCGTCTGCTACTTCGCTGAGCCTTGCGTCTTTACGGTCAATCTTGTTTATTACAATGATAACCTTCAAATTGAGTTCCAAAGCCTTTTCCAAAACAAATCTTGTTTGAGGCATTGGACCTTCATAAGCATCAACAACCAACAAAACACCATCAACCATTTTCAATACGCGTTCAACTTCGCCACCAAAGTCAGCGTGTCCAGGGGTGTCAACAACGTTGATTTTTATGCCCTTGTACATAAGCGAAGCGTTTTTGCTTAAAATTGTGATGCCACGTTCTTTTTCCAAAGCATTGCTGTCCATAACGCGGTCTTCAACAGATTGGTTGTCACGAAAAACACCGCCACATTTGAGCATTTCGTTGACAAGTGAAGTTTTGCCATGGTCAACGTGGGCGATGATTGCTACGTTCCTTATTTTTATTTCTTCCATTATTTTTTTCCTTCTTTTGTAAAGTTTTGCCCTTTTTGAAAAATACCATGCAATTATATCACCAATTTTTTTCAAAGTCAATTATGAATGGGCTTCTGATATTGTTTGTTTTCCAATATTTTTATTACTCGTGGACAAGCGTGCAAAAACCAAGGAGTAAATGCAGTCGGATATTTTGCCATAGCTTTTGACAAAATATCAAAATCGACCCATTGCACTTTTTCAACTTCGTTTGGGTCAAACAAGATTTTTTGCGTTGGGTCATATTCCGCAAAAAAAACGTGATCGTATTCATACTCAAAAAGCCCATTTTCAAACTTTGCAAAATATACAAATTCAAACAGGGGTTCAAGATGCAAAAGGTCTATGCCAATTTCTTGCATAGCACGTGCTTTGGCACAAAGTTCAATTTCGTCTGAATATGGATGCGAACAGCAAGCATTTGTCCAAAGTCCGCCACAGTGATATTTTTGTTTTGCTCGTTTTTGCAAAAGCATTTTGTTATCTTTTGCCACAAAAACAGAAAAGGCACGATGAAGAATGGGTTTTTCGTGTGCCTTCTTTTTTGACAAGATTTTTGTTTGATTGTCTTTTGTGTCAACGCAAATAACGTATTTGTTTTCCATAAGATTTCCTTTTTGTTTTGTTCAAAAATTTTTGACAGAAAAATAGACATTGACAAAATTTGTGATATACTATGTATATGAAAAATTCCAAGGCAATACAATCATATTTTGAAAAATTGTTTCCAGACCCACATTGCGAGTTGGAATTTTGTACACCTTATCAAATGCTGGTGTCGGTTGTGCTGTCTGCCCAATGCACAGACAAAAGGGTCAATCAAGTGACAAAGACATTGTTCAAAGTTGCACCTGACCCCAAAAGTATGCAAAAACTTGAAACAAGTGAACTTGAAACACTTATAAAATCTTGCGGATTTTATCACAACAAAGCAAAGGCGATAAAAGAACTTACAAACGACATATTGCAAAAATTTGATGGGCAAATTCCAAACAATTTTGAAGACTTGACATCACTTCGTGGGGTAGGTAGAAAAACTGCAAACGTTGTTTTGGCAACCGCATTTGACAAACCCGCTTTTGCAGTGGACACACATGTTTTTCGTGTAAGTCACAGACTTGGACTTTCGGATGCAAACACGCCCGACAAATGCGAACAAGACCTTACAAATATCTTTGAAAAAAACGATTGGTCAAAAACGCATTATCAAATGGTGTTATTTGGAAGATATGTTTGCAAAGCGCAAAAGCCAAATTGCCCTGAGTGTGAACTTAAAAATATCTGCTCGTATTACAAAAATAAAAAATAAAGAATG
>ULVL01064617.1_pt1 | contig 20958 bp, 16 predicted proteins | sample 1959381 | NCBI WGS metagenome assembly ULVL01 (sample SAMEA4835785, study PRJEB28245) | human gut metagenome | biome: gut microbiome; material: fecal sample | place: Denmark | collected 2008
AAATTAACTTTATTTCTTGCTTTTGCAATTCTTTCTATTATTTCGTATTTATCCATTCTTTTACCTTATAAAAAGTAGTATTGATTAAATTATAATTTATAATCATTACTTGCCTATAAGTGTTAAAATTGGTATAATAGCATATAAAACTACAAAATGAAGTGTTGTATGAGGTATTTATATGATTATACGTTGTTCTTGTTTTGGTCATAGAAATGTTTTGGTTACAAAAGAATTGTATGAACAAGCCAAACAAATTTTTGTATATCTGATAACAAGCAAAAATGTTACGGAGTTTTTGTTTGGAAGTAAAAGCGATTTTGATAATATGTGTTATGATGTAGTCAATGAACTCAAACAAATTTATCCATTTATAAGAAGAGTTGTTTACTCTTGCAGAAATGAAGCGGGACTTTTGGATAAAGACAAAAATGCTATGGAAAGAGCGTTTTTTGCAGTAACAGGAGAGTGTGCAAGTATGAGATCGTTTGATGAAATTCGCACTTTTGATACTGTTATGGTCGCTGGTGTGTCAAGTTATATACAACGTAACCGAGCGATGATTGATGACAGTGATTTTTGTGTGTTTTATTATGATACTGAATACAAGCCCCCTCAAAACAGGTGGCGTGTACAAAGCGGAACGGCTCTTGCATACAAATACGCAAATTCAAAGAAAAAACATATTTTCAATTTGAAAGATAAAAATTGCTAACAAAAAAAATGATGCGTTTGATTGCATCATTTTTTGTTTTTTTGAAAGTGTTAAAGATTTGTATTTTGTTTGAGGGTATATTTGTGTTTGACGTGCATTGTTACTGTCAAAATAACCAAATAGCAAATGTAACCAATGAGCATAGCCATTGTTACGTCCGAAAGGAAATGTGCGCCCATTACAATGCGAGCAAAGGCAACCACAACAATGTACAGTGGGCACAAAACATACAAAAGTATTTTTGTGACTTTGTTTTGTTTGAAAAGATATGGAAGTGACAAAAGCGAAAGAACACTTGCTGCGCCTGCGGTGTGACCCGAAGGGAAAGATTTGAATATATCGCTTGAAAGTCCCGCATTTATTTGAGCGGTCGTGAGTGTGTTGTTTGGATTGCGTTGATACCAATTTGTAAATCCCGCAAACGTGCTGTCATAAGTTGCACTCATAGCACGATATCTGAGTCTTGAAAAGATTGGTTTGAGTCCTTGAACAAGTGCGTTTGTAAGCGCCGATGTAGCAAGGGTGATAATTGCAAACCAAACAAGGGTGTTGATTGTTTGTTGTTTCATTGCAAGCAAGATTGAAACCGAAGTGTAACATAAAAGCACAGCAGCAAGAACTTGTGAAAGATACAACCAAGCGTTTGTTGTCAAGTTGTGCAAACGCAAAATGTACCGTATCATTTTGAAAAATGCTACCCAGTAAAATGCGGTTGCAACAACAAGCAAAAAACAAGCAAGGATAATATATGCAACTTTTGTTTTCTTTTCCATTTGTTTTGACGTGTCAGTTTTTGTTTTGCCTTTGTACGTTGTTGCAATTTGTGGTTGTTTTGTTTTCAAATAAACCCAAACTGAAAATATGCACAATGAAAATCCACACAAAAGATAAACAGGCAGTTCACCAATGACTTCAAAAAGTCGACCAAAAAAGTTTGGTGAATAATATTGACCCAAGTCAAGGTCTGCAAGTGCTTTTGAAATTTGCAAATCATAAAGACTTGCAACTGCCATAAGTGCGATAAGGCAAACCATGGGCAAAGAATAATACAATATATTCAATTTTTTCATAACAAGATTTTTCCCTTTGTAAATTGTTTTAATCAATTTGATTGTGTGCAAAAGTTGCAAAAAAACTTGGATGCACAAACAAAATTGATATCTTACAATTATGATACAAAAAAATGCACAAAAAAACAAAAAAAAATCGAAAAAAATGTACTTTTCTTTCAAATTTTTTGTTTGCAAAATATTTGTCGCAATATTTTTGATTGTGTCGAAAAACAAAATAACAAAAAAAATTCTACAAAATTTCCAATTAAAATATAAAATTTTGCTGTGAAACCCAGGTTAAAAAAGGTTACATTGTTTTTGTTAAAAGGAAGAAATTATGACAAAAACAAAAAAAATATTGTATGAGATAGCAAAATATTTGTTGTTTTTTGCTTGCTTTATGGTTTTGTTTAAAGCGGGTATAAAAGGTATTATTTTTCCATTTGCCTTTGCATTTTTTTATTCGCTGGTGTGGTGCAATCAAAAGATTTATTTATTGGCACCACTTTATGTTTTGGCATCGTATCTTGATTGCTTTGACGTGCAAATGGTGTTTTGTGCGTTGTGCACGGTTGGGGTTTTGCTGATTGCATATTTTGTACATATAAAAATAAAAAAGCCGATTAAGGTTTGGCTTTTGGCAGTGTATGCTTGCATATCTCAAAGTTTGACGGTTTATTTTGAGGTTATTGAAAATGCCAATTTGATTGCAGTCATTTCAACCGTCGTTTTGGGGCTTTTGTTTTTGATTGTAGTTACAAATTTTTTGAGTGCGATAATCGTGCGCGGTTTTTCGTCAAGACTCAAAATGAGCGAAATATTGGGTGGAGCGGTTTTGACCATGTCAATATTTTGCGGGCTTGCCAATTTTGATATCTATGGATTTGAAATAGCCAAATTTTTGTGCGTTTTGCTTGTCTGTATTTTCAGCGTTTGCACGCAAAATGTTTGGACAATCACTTTGTCGGCTGTGATGGGCATAGGAACTATGCTTTGCGATGCAAACCCAGTATATGTTACGCCATTTGTTGTTTTTGGACTTTGTGCTTGCTCATTCAAATTTGGCAAAAAATTTTTGCAAGCAGCGGCAGTTTTGGCAAGTGAACTTTTTATGGGATACTTTTTGCAGTTGTATTATGGTTACACATGGATAAATCTTTTGTCTTGTGCATTGGCGCTGGCTATATTTGTTTGTATTCCACAAAAGTTTTTTGACCAAGTGAAAGCGTCTTTTGTTGGAATGGGACAAAACCTTGCAATGAAAAACATAGTCAATCGCAACCGTGAAGGTTTGCTTTTAAGGTTCAACAATCTTGCCGATGTGTTTGCCGAAATGGACAAAGTATTTCGTGGGATGATGAAAGGTGGAATGACCGAAGCACAGGCAAAAGACCTTTTGAAAAGTGAAATAAAAGACAAACTTTGTTACAATTGCAGTGAAAAAAACAAATGTCACAGAGTTTATGAAAGGGAAATGGATGCCGTTTTGGATGAACTTTGTGCACTTTCGCTTCAAAGACCGACCATAAATTTGTTGGACATTCCGCCGTTTTTGGTTGCAAGATGTTTCAATTTGAACAGTTTGGTTTCGATTTTGAACGAAACAAGCGACCAATACAAACAGTATGCGTCACTTATGGAAAACGTAGATGCCAGCAAGTTTTTGATAGCCGAGCAACTCAGTGGTGTAAGCAAAGTTATGCACAATTTGGCGGACGAAGTTGGCAGAAACGTCATCTTTGACAACACCAAAGAAAACAAAATTGTCGACGAATTGGGATACAACAACATAATTTGCAATGAGGCGATAATTTATCAACAGAACCCAAATATTTTGAATATTACATTGGTTATTCAAAATCAAGATTGTCAAAAAGCACGTATTCCAAAAATCGTTTCAAAAGTCGTTGGCGTTCCTATGGCGGTGTGTGCGGTTACTCCTGCAACGTTGAGTGGCTGGACAATAGTAACGCTCAAAAACTCACCGAAATTTGAAGTTGCTTTTGGAACTGCCGGCATAAGCAAGGCAACAAGTGACGTGAGTGGTGATTGTTACAGCCTTATCCGCATAGAAAACGATAAATTTATGATGGCACTTTGCGACGGAATGGGAAGTGGTGAACGTGCTCAAAATGCAAGCAGTTTGGCTATTGGACTTATTGAAAACTTTTACAAAGCGGGATTTGACAACGAAATTATCCTTTCAAGTGTAAACAACCTTTTGTCACTTGCGACAACCGACGATATGTTTTCCGCATTGGATATTTGCGTTTTGGATTTGAAAAACGGAATAGCGGATTTTATCAAACTGGGTGCGTCGGTGGGTTATGTAAGACATATCACGCATACAACTGTTTTGAAAGGTGACAGCCTGCCAATAGGAATTGTAAAAGAACTCAAACCGTCAATATTCAAAATTATCCTTTCGCAAAACGATATAGTTATTTTGTGTACAGACGGCGTAAGTGACAGTTTTGAATCCGAACAACAAATGCAAGATTTTGTAAACAACATCACAACAGTAAATCCACAAGAAATAGCACAGCAAATTTTGGATAAAGCAATCGAAAACGACAACGGCACGCCACAAGACGATATGACAGTTTTAGTTGGAAAACTTTATGCAAAATAATAAAAAAACTAGACAATAATTTTTAAATTTGTATATACTAAGGAAAAGGAGATAATTATGAATAAAATTAGTGATAAATGGATGAAGGTTATTCTTTGGGCAAGCAGTTACGTAAGTGCGATTGCATTTGCATTGGTTGGTGGATACGTGTTTATTAACACCGACAAAGACAACATCAAAAACGAAACAAAAAAAGTTTTGATTGTTACTTTGATATACGTTGCCTTGGGAATGTTTGTTACACTGTTTGGTGCATGTATGTCTTTTGGCTCTTATAGTGCAGGCGTCAGCAAAGCATATGCTGTTATTAGCGCATTGATAGCAATTTCAAAAATAATCGTTTATGTTGTTTTTGTTATATTGGCACTTGTTTCAAACAATGATGAAAAACTTTCAAACAAACAAAAAAACGAACAAAAGGCCGAAGAAATCGTCATTGAATAATATTGCAGGCAATAAGATTGCCAAGCCCACCGCCAACGCACTTATGTCGACGGCAAATAGTAAGTGGACAAGGAACACATACAATTACACAATCTTCTCCTTGCCATATTAACTCATGTGTAATCTTCTAATTCATTATATAGAAACACTTTGTGATATGTGAAAAAGTGTGATTTTGTCGAAAAATTAAAAAAAAGAAAAAATATAATAGTAGCAATTTTATTTTGCGGAAAATTGATTGACACTTTGTTTTAATCAATGATAAATTACAGTTGTAAAAGGAGAGAAAAATTATGAAAAAAACAAACAAAATTATAGCAATACTTGCGACTATGAGTATGCTGATAGTAAGTATTGTTATGCTTTCTGCCTGCGGAAATCAACCAAAAACAATCGAAGTGGGCAATTACACCCAACTTGTTGATGCAATCGCAGGTGATGCCGATGTAATAAAACTTTCTTCGGATATTGTAATCGAAGATACTTTGACGATTGGCAGAAAAGTTGTGCTTGATATGAATGGCAAAAAGATTTCTAACACAGCGGACATCTGGAACGATGAAACAAATGCTTGGTCACTTGTTTCTGTACGCAAAAATGGATATCTTACAATCAAAGGTGACGGCAAATTTGCAGCAAAAGAAAACGATTGCTATGCGGTTGACGTTATGGATGGTGGAAACCTTGTTATCGAAAACGGTGAATTTGTTGGAAACGTTTCGGCTGTTTATGTTTATGAAGGACACGCAGACATAAAAGGTGGCAAATATTCAATTCAACAATTAAACACAAACAACGTTGAAAGTGCATACGGAGCGACAATCAACTTGTACAATCAAAATGCCGATGAAAACAAAGCAACTGCTTCTATCACTGGTGGTGTGTTTGCAAACTTCAATCCAACTGATAAAACTCAAAACGCACACGACAACTTGGTTGCCGAAGGATACGTGGCTGAATTGGTTGAAGGCACAACTGCAGATTACAGAATCGTAAAAAAAGCAAACTAAGCAAAAATTTTGGCAGTTTTCAATCAAAAATACTAAAAAAAGGAGTTCACTTGCAAAAGTAACTCCTTTTTTACATTCAGTGCGGTGCGACAATACTTTTAGACCCAACACGGTCATCTACTTTTTGGAAACACCCTTAATTAAGCGTCCGCAGTAAGGACAGTACGCCACTTTGTTGCCAATTATTTCAACTTTTGCACCGCAACCTTCACAGGTTTCAACGCTTACATTTCCGTTGGATTTCAAAATTTCTTCACGTGAAAGTGTTGCGTTGTTTGCAGGCACAATATATTTGTTGTCCACAATTTCATATCCTGTCAAATATCTTTTTGCAACAAGTTCCTTGGCAATTTGAAGCATGTCTTGTGTGTTGCGATTGTTCAAAAATGCCAATTTTTCGATGTCTTGAATGTTATCACTTGCAATTTGTCTGCAAAGATTTTGTTTGGATTTCAAATCGCCAAACTTTGTCCAAAGCATAGGGGAACCATAAAATCCCAAAACGACCATAACTATCCCCAAAACAAACAAAAGCACTTGCCACCATGCTGGACGTCCAGCAAAAAATACAATCAAAAGTATGCCAACAGGCAAAAAGATTGTAAAAAGCAAAGATAATACAAAATACGTTGTGACTTTTTTGTTAATAAAGTTATTTTTGTTCATAATACAATTATTATATCATACTATCGTTGTCAATACAACAATATTTTTTGAAAAATATTAAAAAATTAGCACTCTACGCTTGACAGTGCTAGCAATCTGGTGTATAATAGTACAGAAAAAATGGAGGTAGATATTATGAATTTTGATAAATTTACACAAAAAAGCGTTGAATGTGTGCAAAATGCGCAAAACATAGCACTTGAAAACGGAAACCAACAAATAACATCATTGCATTTGCTTTTGGCACTCGCAAACGACCATGACGGTCTTATATGGCAGATTTTGAAGGACATAAATGTCAATACACAAAAATTTGAGCAAGATTTGCAAAACGCAATATCTGCTATCGCAAAAATAAGTCCACTTGATACGGCATATCTTTCAAATGAAGCAAATTCAATTTTGACGTTTGCTCAACAAATTGCAAACAACATGAAAGATGAATATGTTTCGGTTGAACATATCTTTTTGGCTATTTTTGAAAAGGCAGACAAAAAGACTTTGCTTTTGATGGAACAAAACAACATTACAAAAAATGCGTTTGTCAAAAAACTTGCAAGTGTTCGTGGAAATACAAGGGTAACAACTGACAACCCCGAAGGCACTTATGACGCACTCAAAAAATATGGCACAGATTTGGTCGAACTTGCAAAAGCACACAAACTTGACCCAGTAATCGGCAGGGACAGCGAAATCCGTGATGCCATCATGATTTTGTCACGTAAAACCAAAAATAATCCTGTTTTGATTGGTGAAGCGGGTGTTGGTAAAACTGCTATTGTCGAAGGCATTGCACAACGTATTGTAAGTGGCGATATCCCATCCAATTTGAAAAATCACACTGTGTTTTCATTGGATATGGGAGCACTTGTTTCGGGTGCAAAATATCGTGGCGAATTTGAAGAAAGATTGAAATCTGTTCTGAACGAAGTCAAAAAAAGTGAAGGTCGCATAATTTTGTTTATTGATGAACTTCACACCATCGTCGGTGCGGGCAAAACCGAAGGAGCGATGGATGCGGGTAACCTTTTGAAACCTATGCTTGCAAGGGGTGAACTTCACTGCATCGGTGCAACAACTTTGAATGAGTATCACAAATACATCGAAAAAGACCCTGCACTTGAACGTAGATTTCAAACCGTGCTTGTTGAAGAACCTACTGTTGCGGACACCATTGCAATTTTGCGTGGGCTTAAAGAAAGATACGAAGTTTATCACGGCGTAAAAATAAGTGACAGTGCACTTATCAGTGCCGCTGTGCTTTCAAACAGATACATCACAGACAGGTTTTTGCCAGACAAGGCAATCGACCTTGTGGACGAAGCGTGCGCTGTTGTGAAAACCGAAATAGATTCTATGCCTACGGAAATGGATGAAATCAGACACAAAATGATTCAGTTGCAAATCGAAGAAACAGCATTGAAAAAAGAAACCGACAAATTGTCACTTGCGCATTTGCAAGAAATTCAAAAAGAACTTGCTGAACTTTCCGAAAAGTTCAATGCCATGAATGCAAAACTCAAAAGCGAAAAGGAAAATATCAACAAAGTTCAAGCGATAAAAGAACAAATTTCGACTGTCAACGGACAAATCGAAGAAGCACAACGTCAATTTGATTTGAACAAAGCGGCGGAACTTAAATATTCAACTCTTGCAAAACTTCAAAGCCAACTTGAAGAAGCGGAAAGCAAAGTTGATGGTGAAAAAAATCGACTTTTGCAAAGCAAGGTGACCGAAGAAGAAATCAGGCAAGTTGTTTCAAAATGGACAAAGATTCCAGTAAGCAGTTTGCAAGAAAGTGAAAAAGAAAAAATATTGCGTCTTCCACAAATTTTGCACAAACGTGTTGTTGGACAAGATGAAGCGGTCGAAAAAGTATCCAACGCAATTATGCGTTCAAGGGCAGGAGTGCAGGATCCAAATCGTCCACTTGGTTCGTTCTTGTTTATGGGACCAACTGGTGTGGGCAAAACCGAACTTTCAAAAGCACTTTGTCAGGCACTTTTTGATGATGAAAAAAATCTTGTGCGTATTGACATGAGTGAGTATATGGAAAAATTTTCGGTTTCCAGACTTATTGGTGCGCCTCCAGGATATGTTGGATATGAAGAAGGCGGACAACTTACCGAAGCGGTTCGAAGAAAACCTTACTCGGTTGTATTGTTTGATGAAATCGAAAAAGCACATCCAGACGTTTTCAATATATTGCTTCAAATCTTGGATGATGGCAGAATAACCGATTCACTTGGAAAAACAGTTGATTTCAAAAATACAATCATAATTTTGACAAGCAACCTTGGTGCAGACGTTATTATGCAAAGCATAGAAAAAGATGGCAAAATTACAAATCAGGCAGAAGAACAAATCAAAGGTATTTTGAAACAGCATTTCAGACCAGAATTTTTAAACAGACTTGATGATATAATTTTGTTCCAACCTTTGCAAAAAGAACAAATATTCAAAATTGTTGATATTATGCTTGAAAAACTTGCAAGCAGGCTCAAAGAGAAACAAATTGAATTGGAAGTTACTCAAAAAGCAAAAGATTTTGTAATCAACAATGGATATGACCAAGCATTTGGTGCTCGTCCACTCAAACGTTACATTCAAGATACAATCGAAACCGAAGTAGCAAAAAAGATTTTGCAATCCGATTTGCCAGCAGGTTCAAAACTTGTTGTTGATGCGGATGAGAAAGAAATCAAAGTGCTTTCTTAAAGGTGCAAAAATTACGGGCTTTCGGGCTCGTTTTTTTTGTAAAAATTGTGATATTTTCGACAAAAATCGACAAATGGTATTGACACTAGGGCACAAATCTTTTAAACTTGCATAGCAATGATGAGAAAAATTTTATTTGCATGTATCTTAATTTTGTTATTTGGCAGTATAGCTTGTTGTGGGTATGTCTTGTGTGCAAAAGTTAACTCAACGCCAATTGTTCAAGCCGAAATTTCTTATGACCCATTCAGTGCAAAAATCAACACTGATTATTACATTGATGTCAAAACTGCTGTTGAAAATGCCAGTGACGGTGATATTATTGAAGTTTACAAAGATCAAAATTTCAATTCACCAATTTCAATTAACAAAAATATAAGTTTGAAGGCGACAAAAGATGTAACTTTAACTTGCAAGCACAGTGGAATTGAAAATTTGTTCCAAATAGGTGCAGGCAACATTTTTTCGTTGGGTGCAGAAGACAGTTTTCAGATTATTCTTGAAGGAAAAAGCAACGCTCAAACAAGTTCTCTTGTTCAAAACAAAGGAACATTCAATATTTATCCAAACGTAGTCATGCAAAATTATTCCAATCTTTCAAAGGGTGGAGCGGTCAATGGTGGTGACGTAAACGTTTATGGTGGAGAAATTTCAAACAACACAAATTGCGATATAATTTGCGACAATTTTTCTGTTTTTGGGCACGCATCGGTTGGAAATATAGCATATTGCAACAGTTTTTACTTATCGGACAACACAAATTTGAAAATAAATAAAATCGAACAAGCATCGTCAGATTGCCAAGTACCAGTTCTTTTTGGTACGTTGACAAACAAAACGACGCTTGTTCTTTTTTCAAAAAATTATTCAAGTGGAACAAAGATAGTTGAATGTAGTGAGAACAATGCAAATCAGATTTTGGCAAATCTGATTTGCGACGATTGCGACCTTGAAGTTTCAAGTGGCAATTTGGTTGTTTCTGGTGGTGGCAGTGGTGGTCAAGTTGAACCTGGTGGTGACACAGGTGAGCAATGCCTTATTTTGCTTGAATGTGAAGATTTTGAAATTTCAAAATCTTTTGCAAGTTGGCAAGATTTTTGGAACACGTGCAGTCAAGAAGGTGAAACTTACGACGAAAATATCATGTTTGATTCTGGCGACTGGACAATTACACTTTCTGGTAATATTTCGGTTGACTCTACACTTTGCTTCACACTTAATGGAAATACAATCACTATAATTTGTTCCAAATATACAATTGTCACAACAGATGGCACAACAATGTTTTCATTTGAGTGTATGCCAAATGGATATTTGCAAATACAAAAGAATGGAAACAAGTTGCAAATTGACGGTACAGAAATATGCTCGGAAAGTGATGTAAAAGGGTGTTTTGAGTGTCCGACGAACCTTAAAATTTCGCTTACTTAAGGGTGTTTTCAAAATAAAAATGACCGTGTTAGGTCTAAAAGTATTGTCGCGCCGCTAGGCTTCGGAAACTTGCAGTTTCCTGCAGAATCGCTCTCTCCAATACATTTTACTCCCCAACAGGTCATTTTTTTGCTGTCTACTTAAGTGCGCTAGGGGTGGCAAAGGCTGTCAAGTGTCTTACTTAAAAGTGTTGTCGCACCGCTTTTCCGACCAAACGCAAAATTTTTTGCTTTGCAAAAAGTTTTGGTCGGACTCTCGTGCGAAGAAAGTCCTTCGAAGTTCCAAAGTAGAAGAATTAAAATGCAGAATCGCTCTCTCCAATACATTTTACTCCCCAGCAGGTCATTTTTTTGCTGTCCACATAAGTGCGCATGGGGTTTGCTGGCGCAACGCTTGGCGCGCAAAAATTACGGGTTTACGGGTTCGTTTTTGCAAATATTTTGCCATAAAAACAAAAGTTGAAATTTTGTTTGATTATTTTTTTTGAATATATTACAATTTTATAAAGGGGGTAGAAATGGATAAAACAAAAAAAATCTTGATGATTGTGTCATTGTCCGCTCTTGCAGTCGCTTGCATTATGCTTATCTTGGCTGTGTTCAAATTGCCAATTTTTGATGGTGTGCCACTGCGGATTTTGTTGATTGTGGGTACTGTTGCAATTTCATGCGGTATTGCTATCAATGAAGTATCGGTTATCAAACGCAAAAAGATTTTGGGCTATGTCGGACTTGGACTTTTGGGAATATCCGTCGTTATGGCGCTTGTGATTTTCTGTTCAAAGTTGCTTGTTACTTACAGCGTTTTCAACCGCATAACCGGCATTGTTTCAATATCAAGTGTTTTGTTTATCGTTGTGATTTCGCTTTATTCAAAACTTGGCAAAAGTTTGCTTGGTTTGCAAATTCCAACTTATGCAAGTCTTATTGGCTTTGGAATTATTCTTGCACTCTTGATTGCCGGTGTTGAAATCTTTGAAGTCAAAGGAATGATTGAAGTATTCATCATTTTGGTAATTGCAACAGTTGGACTTTTGATTGCCTGCTCAGTTGTCAGTGCCAGAAGAAAAAACGATACTCAAGAAAAACCTGAAAAAGATTTGATAACTATCACAAAAACAGAGTACGAAAATTTGAAAAAGCAAATCGAAGATTTGAAAGCAGAACTTGAACAAAACAAAGCAAAGCAATAATCTTTGAAAAACAAAAATCAACCTGAAATTGAAAATGTTTCAGGTTGATTTTTTTTATTCAAATTATGTTTGCAAGTCGAAACAAGTTGTTTTGCAAAATTTGACTTGCGTTCTTTCTTGTTTGCAGATTATTGTTTGTTATCATTGTTTACATCGTTTTCAATGGTGATTTCGCTTTGTGCGGTTTGGATTTTTGTTTGTTTTTGCAAAACAACTTTGTTTTGAGCATTCTGTGCAATCGCATCTTTTGTTTTGTAAACAAGTATAATTGCAAGGAACAAAAGTGTACAAACGGCAACAAATACTATATAAATCAAAAGTTGCAAAACAGGGTAGAATGTTGCATAGCCAATTGAAAAGTTTATATCAAACAATGCTTTTGTGAATGGCAAAAGGTCAATCGCAACGTCTGGCAAGAACATGAACAAATAATTTGCCTCATAAAAACTGTTTCCAGTTGCTTTTGCAATCGCATTAAACGATGTTCCAAGTACCCATGCGCAGGCAAAATAGAAAGTAAACCCAATCAAGCAGTCAACAAGCGCGCTTTTGTCAAGCCTTGGAAAAATTCCAAACATAAGTGCCAAAACTGGAACAATAAGTACATTGCCGTGCTCAAAAATAAAGTGCATATTGTAAAGATAAAAAAGTCCTTTTCCGTCAAGATCCGGCATAGCCAAAGCAAAGATAACACCAACAACGTTTATTATCACAGTAAAGTTGAATAACTTTTTGTTTTTTGTCAAAAGTGAAATAAGCACAAGATAAGAACCTATGTTGCAAAGTTGAAACGGAAATCTTTTTGCGTTGATAGAAATTGCCGAGAACATTTGATTGTATTGCATTACAAGTGAAAGCGCCAATACAAAAAGCAAAATCATTTTTGTGTCAGTATCCTTTCTGCGGAACAAAAAGTACAAAATTGTAATTTCGGCTATTATTGACAAAAACCACAAAATATGAACAATACTGTATGCTTCAAATATCATGTTTGTATATCCAAACAAATGTTGAGGCACATAAATTGGAATGATTGACAAAATTACAAATGGCAAAACCAAAAAGAAATATCCATATTCTTTTGCATTTTTGTAATCAAAAATATGTTTTTCTTTTATTGCCATAACAATTGGAATCAAAAGTTGCAACATCAAAATCAAGCCAAACCAAATTGAGCGGAAAACTGGGTTTATCAAAAAATTTTTGAAGCCTTGGGAAAAAATAGATATAGAATTGAGTCCGCGACCAAGAGTTGACGTGAAATCTGCCATAAAATTTGCATAAAAGAAAATTGATGCAATCGAAACAGGCACACAAAAATATATCGCAATATTTTTTATTGTTCTATTTTTGAAAAATACAGCGAGTGGCAAGATGACAAAGTTTACAAGTGAAAACCACCTGACAACCGCATAGCCCTTGTTGATGTTCGAAGTTGCAAGTTCTTCACTTGAAAAGCAAAGTGCAAATCTGTCGGGAAGAAGGATTGAAGCCAGCATAAGTGAGCAATATACAATACTTGCAATTTTCAATACTTTTTGGCTTGTTTGCTCAAATTTTTCGCTGTTTTTGAATACCACAAATTTGAGCACACAAAAAGTTGCAACAAAAATTGCAAACAGCACACTGAAAATAATATAAAACATTTTTTCTCCTTTGTAAAATTGTGTCAAACGACAAATCAAAAACTATTTTACAAAAATATACACCATTTGTCAAATTTCTATTATTAACAAGCAGTGTAAGACACATAAAATTGAAAGATTTTTTGATGATGGAAGAGTTGTAATTTTGCCATGTATTACCAATTTATTTATTTTGACTTTTAATGCTTTTGATGATATATTAAAATTATGAATTACAAAGATTTGGATTTGAATTTGATAAAAATATTTTTGACTGTTTATGAAAGCAAAAGCATTTTGCTTGCCAGCAAAAAATTGTTTGTTTCGCAACCTGCTATCACAAACAGCATAAAAAAACTTGAAACGTTCTTGGGCGGAAAATTGTTTGTCAGAACTTCCAAAGGCGTTGTCCCAACAAACGAAGGTGAAGAATTTTACAATGCCTGCCTTGAATCAATAAAGATTTTGGAAAATGGAATAAACAAATTTTCACTTTTGTCGCATTTGGAGCAAGGAAGGCTGAACATCGGTTCAAGTTCGACCATTATCCGAAAAATTTTGTTGCCGTTTATACAAAAGTTCAATCAAAAATATCCGAAAATCGTTATTTCTATTTTGGATGCAAACAGTGAAGTGCTTTGCAAAAATGTCAAAAAGGGAATCGTCGACCTTGCAATTTTAAACTTGCCAATAAGCGATGAAAGCAGTTTTGTTGTCTTGCCTTTGCTTGAAACGCATGATTGCTTTATTGCAAGCAAGGACTTTGAAAAGGATTATTTGACAAATCAAGAACTGCAACAACAAAAACTTATTTTGCAACAAAAGCCATCAAGCAACCGTGACTATTTTGAAAATATGTGCCAATACAACAACTTGAATTTGATTCCCAGTTTTGAAATAGGAAGTTTTGGACTTATAACCGATTTTGTCAGCAAGAATTTGGGCATAGGTTACAGCATAAAAGAATTTTTGGAGGACGATTTGAAATCTGGCAGAATAAAAATTGTTGAAACGGAATTTATTTCAAAACCAAGGAATATCGGCATAATTACATCCCAAACTTCGACAAACAGTTTTGCTTGCGACAAGTTTATCCAAGAATTGAAAAACGAATTTAAAAATTAGGATTATGATTTTGATTTAGTAATTTGATATTCGAATCGTCAAATCTTGATAAAGTTTACTATTTTGTGTAGTGCCAACTGTTGACACGAAGTGTTAAATTTGATAACTTTGTTGTGATGAAAAATCTATGGTTTTTTGTATCATCCTACATTTTTGAGTGTGTCGTTAGTTCAAAGAAAACTAATAATATATCCAACTGACAATAACTGTGTATTTTGTGTACATAGTTATTTTTATTTCAAATAAAAGGAGATTTTTATGGAATATTTGAATGAACCAAATTTATGGAAGGATAAGGACAATTTTTATCTTGAAGCAATAAACAACAAATGGTATGAATTGTTGATTGAATTGCAAAACATTTTGTCTTATGAGACAATGGTTTTTTACAAGTCAAAAGGAATAAAGACATTACATTTACCTGTTACAACTGGCTCTATTTCAAGTCCAATGGGCAGAGGAAGTGACTCGTTGCCTGTCAAAGTAAATTTGCAAGGCGTGGAAACGTATCTTGCGGATTCGATGCAATTTTTGTTGGAATATGGTTGCAGATTCAATCATAAAGGTGTATTTTACGTTATGCCCTCTTTTCGTGGTGAAAAAGCAGATGAAAGACATCTGTGCCAGTTTTATCACAGTGAAGCTGAAATATCTGGCAATCTTGATGATGTTATGTTGCTTGTAGAAGAATACATAAAATTTCTTTCACAAAAAATTTTGGAAAATCTTGGCGATGAATTGGAAAAGCAAATCGGAGATATATCACATATTCAAAAGGTTGCCAATTTTGAAGGAAAATTTCCTTGTTTGACTTTTGATGAAGTTGAAGAAATATTGAAACAAAAGTTTGGAGAGAATATCGATAAATATATTGAGTACAACGATGGTTGGCGAAATATTACGCGTGAAGCAGAAAAAGCCATGGTAGATATGTATGGACTGGTATGGATAAAAAAATATGATGCTTTGGCAGTTCCATTTTATCAAAAAATAGAAAATTCAAAAGCTTTGAATGCAGATTTGCTTATGGGTATAGGTGAAACGGTTGGTTGTGGTGAACGCCATGAAAATGTTGAACAGTTGAAAAAATCACTTAAACTCCACGAAGTTGATGACAGTGAATACAAATGGTATATGGATTTGAAAAAACATTTTCCTATGCAAACTGCTGGCTTTGGAATGGGAACGGAAAGATTTTTTATGTGGGTTTTAAAAGCAAAAGACATAAGAAATATGTGTCTTTGTTTAAGATTTAATGGAGAAAACATATTGCCATGAATGACATATTTGATTATCTTTTGTTTGTCGAAAGGCAGTTCGACTTATGTTTTGGAGAAAAAGAATATACAAAAGAACAAGAAGTCAAATTGACTTCTGGAATTGACAAATCGGTTACATTTGTAGGTTCTTCTATTAGTGTTTTGAAAAAATATTTTTTGGAAGATAGTATTCCGCCAAACGGAATTTATTTGCTTCAAAGGTCAATCAGAACAAGGGGATTGCAAAATCAAAAAAAAGACCAACCTGCTGAATGGGGTTCTTTCTTTACAAATATAGGTGCACTTGTAAGTTATGACAAACTTGAAAAGATTATTTTGGATGTATTTGATTTTATAACAAAATATCTTTCTATTCCTGCTTGTGATGTTATGATAAGAATCAACAAACAAGATAAAGATTTGATGGATGCAATTTCTGCTGTGGACAATGATGTGAAAAGAGAATTCAACACGCGCGAAGATGTTTACTATCGACACAAATATGGATTACAAAATCTGGGTATTTATGGTCGCAACTTTAACATTGCACTCAAAGATGTATCGGATGGCGAATATAAAGATATTGGAAATATTATCATAATAGAGAATGCGACAAAAAAATATGGAGTAGAATTCGGATTTGGAAGTTGCACTTTCGTTATGAGAAGAAAAGGTATAAAATCTGCTATTCAATGTTCCAAATTATCAAAGGTTTATGAGATTAAAAATTACAAAGAATTAAAATTTGCAGATTCGTTGCTTGTGTGTTCAAATTTGATGTATGAAGATGTAAAGAAAATAAGTTATCCGCGTTATTCAAAATATTATTTTTCAAAATATCGTGAAGCACTTGTTTTTTGGAAAAATATCCTTGGTTATTCAAACAAGTTTGTGATAGAATTGATTCAAAAGTACTTGGCAGTTGAATATGATGACGACCTGATAACAGAAAGATTTGATTTTGATTACATACACAAATATTTGAAACTTGACGGTCAAACAAAACTTGTTGCTGATGATTTGTTTGATGACAAATTTGTGAAGAGTAAAATTGATAAAATCGAATATTTGCAAAACAAGTATCCGATGGATCATGGAATAGCAGACCATGGAAAGATGCATTTATTTAATGTTTTGCAATACTCTACAAAATTGGCAGAATTTGCAAAATTGGACAGTTGTAAAAAAGATGACTTGATCGTTGCTGTTTGCCTTCATGATTTGGGAATGGACAAAGGGAAAAAAGATCATGCAGAAAGAAGTTATGTCTATGCAAAAGAGTTTTTGAAAAATAAGAATATAAAAAACAAAGATGAAATTTTGAGTGCGATAAGACATCATAGTTATCCACAAGAAAGCGACAATGACTTGTGTGTTATACTTTCACTTGCAGATAAACTGGATATTACAAAAACAAGAGTGGGGAAGGGTGTACTCAAAATTGAAGGAATGGACCAAGTTTTAAATATAGAAAAATTAAATTTGGAATTTGCCTTTAATGTGCTGAAAATAAATTATCAAGTGAATGAAAATTTTGATTATCAAAAATTTGAAAATTTTTCGTTTTATTCAAAAATAAAACATTGCATAGACTTATTTTGCAAAAGATTTGATTGTGATAAAAAAATAACGTTTGAAAGGAGCAAAAGCTATGAAAACACCTGAAGATAATTTTTGGAAAATCCAACACCAATTATATGGCAAAGTGCTTACAGAACCTGCAAAAAAATATCAGACTTGGCAACCTGCAAGGTGGTCGGCAAATCATTCAGTTATCACAAAAATACAAAATGTAATTGATACACCAATAAAAACCTCAATTGAACTGGGCGCCGGCAGTGCAGCATTTTCATTTGAGTTGAGAAGAACACTGGGTACACAGATAAGTGCTCTTGACATAAGCAAAGAAGCAAAACTATATGCGGATCAAATATCAAAAGATATGGATTTGCCAATCGAATATATAAATGGTGACTTTTTTGATTTTTGTGGCAAAAATTATGATTTGGTTACAAGTTTAGGTGTCATTGAACATTTTGACAATGATACACAAATAAAGTTTTTGAATAAATGTTATAAACTTTCAAACAAATATGTTTTGATAGCAATTCCGAATCAAGATTCCAGGATATTTCAAAAGTATGTGCAATGGTCCAACAAAAACAATATAAATTATGAAGAGAAACATGAAATATTAAATCTTGCTATGCTTGAAGAATTGATGAAAAATAATGGTTTTGATATAATTAAAACCGGTGGATTTCAAATTTTGTTGTCAGAAGGACAATTTTGGCAAGAAAGTTTTGAAGATAATGATTTTGATCTTTTGTATCTTAAATCATTGTTGGAAAAGTATGACAAGAATATTGCAAAAAAATTTCCTGATTATAACTTTTTGTACGATGATATCGATACAATGATCAAAACAGAAAACGACGCTGACGAAGAATATGTAAAAAATCATTCATTTATGCAATATGTATTGGCAAAAAAGAAATATACAACGATAAGAGTAATTGCACCGTCACGAAGCATGAATATTATTTCTGATGAAGTAAATCAATCTGCTCAAAAATTGCTGATTCAAAATGGATTTGATGTGACATTTGGCGAAAATATTTTTAAAGCACAGAAATATTATGATTGTGCTACAATTGAACAAAGAATAAAAGATTTGCATAATGCTTTTGCTGATGATAACATTCAAATTATTCTCAGTGTTATTGGTGGAGCAAATTCAAACCAAATGCTTCCATACATTGATTATGAACTCATAAAAAACAATCCAAAAATGTTGTGCGGATTTTCGGACATAACCGCGATTCTAAATGCGATCTATGCAAAGACAGGAGTTGAAGTTTTTTACGGACCTCATTATTCAAGTTTTGGAATGAAATTAGGAATTGATTATACTCTTGAATATTTCAAAAAAATTATGAGTAATGATTGGATTCAGATTTGTCCGTCAAAAACTTACAGTGACGATTTTTGGTATTTGGATCAAAACAAAAGAATATTTGAAAAAAATGAAGGATTTTATTGCATAAACCAAGGTCAAGCGGAAGGCACTATTTTGGGTGGAAACCTGTGTACTTTCAATTTGTTGCAAGGCACAGAGTATATGCCATCACTTGAAAGTTGCATTTTGTTTTTGGAAGATGATGACACAGTCGGTGATTTATTCTTTAAGGAATTTGATCGTAATCTTGAATCATTGATTCAACAAAAAGATTTTAAAGGTGTCAAAGGATTGGTAATTGGACGAAGTCAAAAAGCAGCAAACATGAACAAAGAAAAGTGGGAAACTCTTTTAAGAAGCAAAAAAGAATTGAGAGATATTCCTGTTTTGGCAAATGTAGATTTTGGACACACAACACCCATATTTACATTTCCAATCGGTGGGAAATGTTTCTTGAAAGTCGACAAAAAATCATGTATATTAAAAATAAAGAGGTGAAGATATGAATCATAAAGGAACAAAAAAAATTGAAACAGAAAGACTTGTATTAAGGGCATTTTCACATTTGGATGCAGAAGATATGTACAAAAACTGGGCAACAAATGAAAATGTAACAAAATTTTTGAGATGGAAACCACACCCCAATATTGATCTTACAAAAAAACTTTGTGAAATTTGGGAAAATGATAGTCAAAAGCCAAATAGTTATTTGTGGGCTATTGTTGACAAAATTACAAATCAAGCGATTGGTTCAGTTGGTTTGGTTGATATTGACGAAGAGAAGAAATCTGCAGAATTTGGCTATTGTTTGAGCGAAAACTATTGGGGAAAAGGATTGATGAAAGAAGCTATGGATGCAGTTTTGACATATCTTGAACCAGTCGGCTTTGTGCGTTTGTTTGCGACTTGTAATGTGCAAAATGCCAATTCAGCAAAAGTACTTTCAAAGTGTGGCTTTGAGAGTGAAGGAATACTCAGAAAGTTTGATTTTGACAACGAGCAAAATCTTGTAGATGTAATGATGTTTTCAAAAATAACAGAATAAAGGAGAAATTTTTATGATAAAAATTAACGATACACATTTGCATATCACGTACAAGCCAACTACTATTTACTCTCATTACACTTTTGATTATTTCCTTAAAGATAAGTCAAAATATGTGGCGAACACTGTGTTGTTTTTAAATCCAATATATTCAAAATTGTATCCATGCAAAATTGGACACAGATACACAGTTTATGATTTGGATGATAATCAAAATTTGATGTTCAAGTGTGATGAATGTTCAAATATTTCATACGTTGGGCCAGATCCTTACAGAGAAGACAATATAAAGCTTTTGAAAGATTGTTATGGCAAGCCAGGTCTTTATCCGTACATATATTTGACTATATCGAACAATACGCTTCCAAAAGAATTTGAATTTTTTGAAAAAAATTACAAAGGTATGTTTTATGGCATAAAAGTCCATCCTAATTTATGCAGCAGAAAGATGTCGGAAATAAAATTTGATTCTGGTTATCCCATAGTTGTGCACTGTGGAATAGGAATCGGAGATGATCCAAAAGATATCGCAAAGTTTGCAAAAAATTATAGTGGGAATGTTATGTTTGCACATTTCGCAAAGTTTGATGTCAAAGCACTTGAAGAAATTGCAAAATTGCCAAATGCATTCATCGATACGAGTCCATTGTATCTTGCAAAAGACATTTTAAACAAATCTACAAAAGAATATTATCCAAGTAAGATTACTGAAATTGAAGATTTGACAGCACTTATTAAAAACCTTATTGCCATAGTTGGTGAAGACAAGGTTGTTTTTGGTAGTGATTGCCCATGGGGATCGCAAACCGATTGTATAGAGTTGTATCAAAAATTAAATTTACCACAAACAACAAAAAATAAAATATTTTATGAAAATTTCAACAGGTTTAACGTAGTAAGAACATTGCAATCACAACTGGAATCTTCAGAACAGGATGTCGAGGTGAAAAATGAAAGGATTGAAAACAATCTTAACAGATAGATGCAAAATAAGAAAGTTACAACCAAATGATGCTGATTTTTTATATCAAAACATTTACAGTCAAAAATCACTTTTTGAGTTTGCAAATTTTGATAATCATGCT